>Ga0307507_10000354_pt1 | contig 93418 bp, 39 predicted proteins | sample 7_EM_MG_FD_207223 | JGI IMG/M metagenome (GOLD analysis project Ga0307507, IMG submission 207223) | Populus trichocarpa ectomycorrhiza microbial communities from riparian zone in the Pacific Northwest, United States - 7_EM | ecosystem: Host-associated > Plants > Roots > Unclassified | place...
CATAAGTTATTAAGCTTAATAAGGCTTTAGATGCACTAGAGCGCCTTAAGCTCTATAAGGGGTAGCAAGAGGAGGGTAATGAGACTCTAATTACAGCTCTTGTAAAGGCAGAGAGAGTAATTTGAGGCCGTTAAGTTGTATAAGTAAAGCAGACGACTATCACGAGCTTCTTTAAGTAGTTATGGATAGAGAGAAGAGTTGATTTAGCCTCTTGCAGCGATTAATAAGTGAGCTCGCAATATAACGTTTCTATATGGCATAACGTTTAAACCCCCTACTATGTTAGCGACTCAGTCGATCGAGGCACGAGCACGGTATGAGGGACGCGCAAGCCTGTACAATTGGTAGTCTATAAACGAGGATCCAAAGCTAGAGAAAGGAAGGGAGAAGAATAGCAGCGCCGTGTAAAGTTTTATGCGGTCCTCTAGTCACGTGGACTTATGTGACTCGGCGTCTACCATAACGTCTACTATAATCTACCGTTTTCCACCAGCGCCGTAACATTACCCCCCCCTCCAAAAAATCCTGCCCTTAGGCTTTATATGTCCGTATTATGTCCGTGGGGTGTTCTTATCTGTATGCTTAATAGGTAGCTTATTATCTTTGCTATACTAGCACTCCATCTACTCGTCTAGATACTTCGGGGGTCCTGGCTTATTAGGGTATTAGTTATAGAATTCTTTAAGCTTTTGGGGGCAACCTATAAAGTTTTAGGTGGGGTACCAGGTTGGGTCTAAATCGTAACCTTTTTATTAGATACGGTATTTTAGCGTTCCTTATACTAGTTTATAGGCTAGTATTTCATTAACTTCCCATTTATCGTCGCCATTAACTTAAATCGGCAGTGGAGGCTCATTCTTTTGTCTAGGTAGTAGGTTATTTATAGCTTTCCATAGCTTATCTAGTAAGAAAATAGGGTGGACTTTAATTAAGTCTGGGAGTTTAACCTTATATAAGTTGCCTTTTTTATTAAGGATTTTATACGGTCCTACTATCTTATAGTCTAGCTTACAGCTAGGCCGTTCTATCTTCTAGTTCTTTGTTATAACCCAGACCTTATCGCCTATAGTAAAGTCGGGCTTGCGCCTATACTTATTTGCCTACTGTTCTATTAATTTCTAGGCCTTCTCTAGGTTTTTATAGGCTACTATTTATACTTCTTCTAAGCGTCTAGCATACTGCTATGCTTCCTTATAAGATAGTTTTTTATGTACGGTCTATGGTCCTTCTAGTCTCTTCCAGTTAAAGCTTATATGGGGTAAGTATCCTATTTCTAGCTAAATAGGTGCAAACCCCGTAGAGTTATAGGGTAGGGTTGCCTAGGCGTAGTCTATTATAGGTAGTAGTCCGCTCCAGTTATCTTAAAAGTAGTTAATAAAGGGCCGGAGTCTTTAGTCTAAGTACTAATTTATAATCTCTATCTAACCATCTATCTGGGGGTGGTATGCTATAGAGAGCTTTAGCCTAATACCTAGGATCTGGGTAAACTTATTCTAGAAGGCTAATATAAACTACGGCCTGTGGTTAGATATAATAGTATCTAGTGGTCTATAAATTTAGTAGACATAGTAGATATACAGTTAGGCCACCTCTTTAGCATCAATATTTTTATAATAGGGGATTAAGAACGGGCGCTTGCCAAAGCAGTTAACTAGGATTATAACCATATTATATTTGTTGCGGTCCGTAGGTAACTCGTGGAAGTCTATAAAGATATGCTGCTAGGGGCGTTCTAGTATTAGGAGTGGCTTTAATAGCCCTAAGGTCTTATTTTGTGGAATTATAGACCTATAGTAGTCATCGCAGTTCTGTATATAGCGGTCAATATCCGTAACCATTCTAGGCCAGTAGTAGCGGTCGCTAATAATTCTGCGGGTCTTATTTTTTCTAGGGTAGGCCGTAGAGACCTAAGTATATGCTTTAGCAATAAGCTAAGTCTATAAATTCTATTCCTCTACCACCACTAGCCGTTCTTAGTGCTTAAGTAGTCCGTTTTTAAGGGACTATGGGCTAGTAGCATCCTTTACCTTTTTGCGGCACTTCTATAGAGAAGGGGCCATATGGTTTGCCTACAGCAGTTTATTAATAAGGTTAAGTTCTGTGGAGTTAATAGGGCATATTTCAGCGTCCAAAGGGTCTGTATTTAGTTCTGCCTATATCTAGGGGTTAAAGTGCTCTGGTTATAGTAGTGCCTAGGTCTGTAATAAGATCTTTATAGCCGCCTGGTTACCTAGGTCCTGTTTATACCTTATAAGAGCATCCGCATGGTTTATAGCGCCTAGTCTATATATAATTAAGAAGTTAAACTAAAATAGGATATCCGCCTAGCGTGCCTAGCGGGCCATAAGGGCCTTAGTTATTATAAAGTATTCTAGGGCCTTATAATCCGAAACTACCTTAATAGGCTTAGGGGTCCCCTCTAGCTATATACACCAGTGCTAAAAGCTAGAGATAATAGCCAGCATTTCTTTATTATAAATATGGTAGTTTAGCTTAGCATCTATTATAGTCTTCAAATAGTATGCAATAGGGTGCTATTCTCCATCCAGTTACTTCTGGGAAAAAATACTGGCTATTGCACTGTCTAAGGCATTAGTTTCTAGCATTAAGGGCTGTTCTAGGTTAAAGTGGGTAAGTAGGGGAGCTAATACCAGCCGCTTTTTAAGCTCATTAAAGGCCTGCATACATATGGCATTAAAGTAGAATGGCTGGTCTTTCCTAGTAAGGTAGTTAAGAGGCTAGGCAATCCTACTATAGTTCTTAATAAAGTATTAGTAGAAGTTACAGAAACCTAAAAATGATTATACCCCCTTTATAGTCTATGGGGGTGTCCACTGGTTAATTATAGCCGTTTTCTCTGGGTCGGCCTTAATTCTATTTATACTAATAATAAAACCTAGGTACTTTGTACGCTTAACACTAAATTCTAACTTTTTAATATCGGCCTGGAGACCAGCCTCGCGGAGCTATTATAGGACTTTATAGACGTGCTCCTCGTGTTCTAGCTCGTTCTTAAAGTAAATTATAATATTATTTAGGTAGGCCGTATAGAAGTTATTAAGGTAGTTAAAGAGTACATTATTTATATACCGCTGGTATGTAGCTAGTCTGTTAGTTAGTCCAAAAGGAAGTACCTTATATTTATACGTTCCGTAACGGGTTTAAAATATAGTAAGCTCCTTAGACCTAGGGTCTATCCTAATTTAGTAGAAAGCCTGGTGGATATTAAGCTTTATAAAGACCCTAGCTCTACTTATTTGGGTAAGAGTCTTATCAAGTAAGGGTAGTGGATAGCGGTCCTTACGGGTTATATTATTTAGCTTATAGTAGTTAATGCAGAAGCGCAGTCCTCTATTTAGTTTTTTGGCAAAGAGAATAGGCGAGTTAAAAGGGGCTTAGCTAGGCTCAATAAAGCCCTTATTAAGGTTGTTGATAAGGTACTACTTTATAGCCTATAATTTGGCAATAGACTGTGGGTAGAGAGGGCTAAAGCTAAGGGTGCTTTCTTTGCCTTAATTAATCTTAATCTTGTAGTTATACGGTTAGTAAGGCGGAAGTATATCTAACACTACCTTAGAGAATACATCCTTAAATTTCTAGTGTTAATTAGGTAGTTTTTGTTCTACTAGTTCCTTATCTATAAGCTCACTTTCCTAACCGCTAAGCTTACTTTTCTTTTCCTTAAGTATTTAATCAATTTCGTACAGGCTAGTTGTAAAGGTAATAGTATTAGGCTGAACTAAGTTCTAGTAGAATCCTATAGCGCCAATACAGCAGATATTAACTAGTGGGAGGTCTGTAGGTTTCTTTATAAACGCTTATTAGGCCGTATCTTATAGTATAGGGTGTATAGTCTTCCTGTAACAGAACCTTGTAGCAGGAACTACGGTGGGTCCTATTATTAGGCTAGGTATATAGGTAAGAACAAATCAACAACATAATAATAACTAGTGGAGTGGTTACCTAATAGATTAACTCCAATTGTATTCTAAAATTCACTACAAGGAGAGAACTATCTATAGTAGGGACTAAGGTCCTTTAAATACACAACCATACTCCTAAGAAATCCTCTCTTATATATAAGGTACGTGTTATCTATATTAAACGTAATATCCTTCTCGTTTAATATAGTTAACGCGTTTAACACTATATAACCTTAGTTACCATTCCTCGTTATATAGTTCCACCGGATCCATTCTAGACTATGCCTATATTAACTAACTAGCTTCCGCCGACTCTTCTCTAAGTAGTCGTAATATTATACTTAAAGCGTCCATAACACTATCTCCCTCCTCTTTATCTTTGTCCTTAAAGATTTCTAACATCTCTAAGTTATCTACTAGAGGTGTAATGTCCGTTTAATTAGTCTAGTTAATACCCTTACTTATTATACCTAAAGCTTCTTCTTCTCTTTTCTAGGTTAAGCGTTGCCTTTATATGGTTTCCTCCATACTGTTACTAGGTGAGGTGATGGCAATCCCTTGCTCTCGTTGCGCTAAAGAGGGGTTAATATGCGTTGTGTTAGCAAGTCCTTCGTTCTAACAACCCTCCTCTTACTCTAAGTGTACTAAAGCAAACGTTTAACTATTCTACGATGTTCGCTCTGTCTTTAATGCTAAGTGTACGTATCCTATAACTCTTAACAGTCTTTAAGTTCCCTAAGTAACTTATTATAGGGTCTTGTGTTTAATCTACTACTGCAAAGCTTAACGGTAAGCTGGCCTCTGCGCTACTTAAGGTTTAACATGCCTTAGAAGAGTCCGCACGCGTCCTTAAAGCTTAATATTTAGCTTATACTTGTCTTTAACGTCTTAAATATATTTATAAGAAGGTCCGTTCTAAGGAGTAGAAGCTTGTTTAACAGGGTTTATCTAAGCTAGGTAATAAAAGGACTAACCCTCCTCCTATAAGGGAAATAACTCCGAGTAGCTCGGCAATTGCTCCTCTTAGGTCCCCCTTAGGTAACTTATTCTTTAGCGATTCTTCCTTATTAATATTACCTAACCTACTTTTTTCTGATACTCCTATACCTTTCCTATAGCATTCTTTAAGTTGCTTAGTAGTTCCTAGGTAGTCTTACTATAGCCTATCTACTTTACTTTATACCACGTTTTGTTATCTACATCCTTATAACTAATAATCTTTAAAACTTGCTATTTATCTTCCTCTTATTCTCTATACGTGTCTACCTTATAGACTGGTAGCTTAATATTCCCGTGTGCTGGCTCTAGCATTGCGATATATTATATAGGGTAGATCTTTATTTTGGCTAGTAGGTTCAACTTATATATAACTAATAAAATTCTTTGCTTAACTTTAAAAGGTCCTAGTCTAATATAGTCCAACTTCTTACTTAGTCGTTGACTCTTAAAATTTTTGTGTAGTAGCTATACTTTATCTCCCTTCTTAAGATCTGGTCCCTTAGATCTCTTAGCATTATAGTACCTTTTCACTCGTTTTTATACTAGTTTAGCTGTTTCTATAAGGTCTGCATAAAGATTCATTAATATCTCTATTCTTTGTTTAGCTGTGCTACTTGTCTTTTTTACTTAACGTAGCGATAACGACGTTCTTAGTTTATATCCGTAATTTGCCTTAAATGGTGATATCCCTATTCCCTCTTATAGTATTGCATTATATGCAAACTGTATAACTGGTAATAATGATACCCAATTATTCTGTGCGTGATTAATATAATGCCTTAAATACTATTCTAGTGTCTAGTTTAGTCTTTCCGTTTATCCGTCCGTCTGCGGATAATATGCTGTAGATATTACTACGCGAACCCCTTATTCTACTAGAAACACTTCCTAAAATGCTGCTATAAATCTTAGATCTCTATCTAATATAATCTTATCTAGTGCTCTGTGCCTTGCGAATACTTCCTTTATATAGATTCTAGTAATATCTTCTGCTAATATCTCTTTAGTGCATGCTATAAAGTATCCCTACTTTGTTAGCTTATCCACTATTATTAAAATCGCGTTATAATCTTGTCCTATAATAGGATCTTTTAACTTTAGTAACTTAATAATAAAGTCCTATAATATAACTTCCTATGGTTTTCCTAGTACTTTAACAGGTTATAGCTCTCTATATAGCTTATACCTTGTTAGTTTGTTCTTTTAGCAATCTAGATATTTCTTTATAACTTGTTTTGCTAGTCCCTAGATTCCTTAAATAATATACTCCTCCTAAAGTCTTAACACTAAGCCTATAGCTCCGTTATATCCTTGTGTTATTCCCTTATAGAATTCCTTAATAAATTCTTCTGTAATAGACTTAGGCATATATATTACTTCTCTGTTTTTATATTGCTTTAAGTCTAGATCCTCTGCCTATACTTCTTAGATTTTTTATATCTAATTACTCTCTAGTAACTTATGGATCTAACTTTTCTTAGTTGCTATAATCTTTGGATAATTATACCTAATTAATCTGTTTTAATCCTTCCGCAACAAAGCTCCTAATAGCTTTTTATTACTTTATAGTTTAGCTTTTCTGCTTAAAGTGTCTACTCGTGTATTATCTATACCCTTGGTATGCTGAATTTTGAAATAGTATTTTATAAGCATTTCTACCCATCTAACCTGTCTTTGGTTGAGTTCCTTTATTGTTAAGAATCCTATAAGGTTCTTATAGTCCATCTTAACTATAAATAGTTTCTCTATGCCTTGTAAAAATGCTCTCTATTTCTTAAGTACTGTAACTATACCTAATAACTCCTTGTTGTAGATGTCATAGTTTAACTCTAGTGGTGTTATTTTCCAACTATAGTACGCTACTGGATGCTATGCGTCCTGGTGCTTTTATAGTAAATATGCTTCTAGTGCGAAGTCTAATACGTCTATCTCAATAACTGTTTCTAACTTTAGTTAATAGATCTTAAGGATTAGTTCTTAGGTAAACAACTCTTTAAGTTCCTAGAATAGCTTCTTCTATTTGCTACCCTAAACCCACAGTTCCTCTTTCTTTGTTAGCCTTGTAAACGGCTTAATACTTTTCGACCACTATACTATAAACCTCCTATAGTAGTTATAAAACCCTAGAAACGACCTTAACTATATAACGTTTTCTAGTTTATGCTAATTCACTATAGCTTCGACCTTCTTTAGGTCCATGCTGATTTTTCCTAGTTTGATAATAAATCCTATAAAATTGGTTTTTTTTGTAAAGAACTTGTATTTCTTAATTGCTACTGGCATCTATTCCTTCTATAGTCTCTTTAAGACCTATTTAACGTATCCTCTATATTCTTCCTTGTTCTCTAAGTAGATAATAATGTCGTTAAGGTATACTATAACAAACTTATCTAGGTGTTCTCCTAATATACTATTAATTTGCTTCTGGAATATTACTGGTATATTTATAAGCCTAAACTGTATAACTAATGGCTTATATAGTCCTTCCTTTAACCTAAAGGCTGCCTTCTATTTGTCGCCTTCCTTAATCCTAATCTAATGGTACGCCTATCTTAGATCTATCTTTGTAAAGATATTTGCGTTGCCTATCCTATCTTAGATTTCGCTAATTAAGGGTAAAGGATACCTATCCTTCTTAGTGATACTATTTAACTGTCTATAGTCTATATATATCCTAAGTTTTCCGTTTTTCTTTAGAATAAATAGTACTGGATATCCTACTAATAACTATAACGGTCTGATATATCCCTTGCGTAAGTTCTCCTAGATAAACTTCTTAAGCGCTACTAACTCCGTTTTAGTAAGCTTGTAGATTAGAAAGAACTTTAGACTTATTCCCTCTTCTAATTCTATCTTATAGTCCCATGCTGCATGCTTTAACAGCTTTTCACTTTCTAGTAACTATAACTTTTTACTATACTTATGGTATTTCTTTAGTATATAACTTAAGCCTTACTTAGTCTCTTTATATATTGCTCTAACTTAGTACTATACTAACTTAGTTTACTGTTGCACTTTATGCTATTAAGTATCCTTAATATTGACCTAACCTATAATCTAATTAATCTTTGGATTGTACTCCTATAACTAAGGCATTCCTAGTATCGCCTTATCCTGTCCTAATGGTAGGATATTAAAAGACATTCTAACTGGTCTTCCTTTAATAGTTATCTAAATAGGTCCTGTTTTAAGATTAATAATACCTCCTCTATAGGCTATCTGATCTTCTAAAATTGTTATAAGTGGATATAGGTATTTCTTTTATCTATATAGTAACCCTATCCTTTCTACTGCCTTTAGTGATATGTGGTTTCTAGTTACTCTACTATCTACTAACACTTTAAACTGCTAATCTTGCCACTTAGCTTATAAATTTAGGTATTAACCTTAAATTTCTTTAAGGGTCTAAGGCTCTAATACTAGTTCCCTCTGGTCCTGTATACCTCTCCTTTTTCTAACTATTAGCTGCTAGATCCTGCTTATACTTAGTCTAACCTTAGCTAATACTTAGTTTATTTCTTTTTCTCTATATGCTATAGATAAGTGTTCTCTAGATACTTCTACCACTGTTATCCATCTAGGCACTCTTTTATAAGGAATCTTCCTAGTTAAAGTATTAAGTCCCCTTAACCTTATACTTCTACTGGGTGCTATCTATATATATACTTAGTATTCCTAAACCGCTTTTCCTCTAGTGCCCAGTATATCCTTATTAAGTACTTCCGGTTCTTGTCTTTTAATGCTCTATATATATTGCACGTGTTATCCACATAAGCTATCCACAATAGTGTATAATGCGCTGTATGTTTTAGGTTAACTCTTAGTTTGTCTTTATTTTTAAGTTTAAACCTATACCTAGTTGACCTAACTACTGGTATCTCTGCTACGGGTATTAAGATTTGTTGCTTACTTCTCTAGTCCCTAGATCCTTCTTCTAGGTTCCTTAATATTATAATTAACGCTCCTTTAATATAACTTATACGTTTTTCTATAATAGGTTAGTGTCGGTATCACCCAGGGGGGTACTGCAATTGCAATATAAGGTAACAGGTTCTTTGATTCATTTATGTCTTTTATAGAGGATCATAAGGATCGCGGTGCCTAAATAGGGGGCTAATAAGTCACCGTAAGGATAACTAATTAGAGATATGACCACGTAACCTCTACTTATATAGACACTAGCGACATTTACAAAAAGGAAAGAAGGTAAGAAAGTACAAAGGAGAAGTATATAGGTCAACAGGTGCTTAGGGCAGTAATCGCGAATATCTTAGGTATTGCGAATATTACGGATATTACAGACGTTGCGGATATTGTTACGGATATTGCGGATATCGCTACAGATGTTGCGAATATTGCGGATATCGTAAACATTCGGATATTGCGGTGGAGACAGGTAGGCGCGTACAAGGTGTTACTAAGGTGTCCCATAACAGAGCGTAGTTAAAGTCAAAACCGAAGGTGTGGCGGCTTTAGAAGGTATAAAAGTTGTTACAGACTATAGGGGAAGCAGGTAGAAGGGCTAAGTCCTATCCGTTGTCGTTAAAATAACAGTCAAGGAAGTCGATATCAACGGTAAGGTCAGGAGGGTTATTATTATAGAGGTAGGTGGCGCTCTTGCCCTTATCGTTGCTACTCTTATTATTAACATCACCGCGCCTTACTATACTAGGTTCCGTACCACCAGGGTCTATACCACCAGGCTCTATACTACCCGTAAGGCTATAGGCAAAGGCATCGTTGTTTATAGACGTAACTATATTCTTAGCCATTTTAATCGGTATTGGTCCGTTCAAGGTTATAAAGTGCTTAATACCATGGTCGTCATAAAAGAAGTTACCGCTAGTAGGAACTGCAGTTGGGGTTAATATATTAAATGCTATAGCCGTTATATCCTTATCGAAGTCGTTGTTGATATCGTTGTCCGCAAGGTACTGGTAGACACGTCTTTTAAATCCTTCTCTTACTTCGTTACGTTCTTCTTTAGTATACCTAGTTAACCAACAGTCTTCTTTTTTACACACGAAGCACGTCCTAGCATTATTACTGTAATAATTATTTAATAAACTTAGTCAAGACATTAGTCAGTAGTAGCGACGGTTAGTAAAGAATACGTCCGTAGGCTGTTCCGTAGGCTATAAGAACACATTGGCGGGTTATCCTATAGTACCATTAATCTTCTTATAAGTGACAATTAACGATTGTAGGCTGTTTATAAGGCTAGTAAGTGTAGTAGGTAGGTTAGAGTAAGCTACCTAGCAAGCAGTAACGTCTTAACAAGCGATAATAAGCTTATTGTATAGGAAGTCATCATTGCGGAGGTTAGCGTTAAGACCATACTATAAATAACGGAGGTCGTTAAGCAGTAGCTATAGGCAGTCCCCTATAGACTTGCCTTTATTTTTCATTATTACGGTCTTTAAGGTTATAGCGTTCCATTTTATTAAGATTCCACGCTTGTATTCTAGTCCTTTAAAGTAGTTGCATACGGCATTACAGATGCTGTTAAAGGTGGTATAGATTACCTTATTCTTATAGTAGAAGTTAAGAGCAATACCCCATAGCATTATCAGAAAGCCTTTAATCTTTGCCTCTTATAGTATATCAACCCTGTCACAAAGGTCGTTGAAAATCATAAGCTTGCGGTTAAAGTTATCATCCTCTCCGCTGTACTTGCTTTCCTCTATATACATCTTTACCAAGGTTGCTAAGTCTCTGCCATAGGTAATAGCTTTAGCTTCTATAGAAGGAGCTATAACGTTCGTAGAGGGGGCCGTGACGTCCATAGGGGGAGCCGTGACGTTTGTAGGTAAGGGAGGCTCGGCCATAGGGAGGTTATTTAAGACAGCTAGGGTTAGGGTAGGTGCCGTTAAGAGAGTTAATAAACGTAATTTAAGACGGCGGTTAATAATATACAAATTAAAGCGTCCTTTACTGTCAATGTATAGCTTAATTTCTGCATCTAACCATTCTATAGGGTTGTCTTCGTGGGCAACATTATACAGTGCTTATAGTACTGACTTACTCTTCTTATTAAAGACCTATACTCCGTTGCGTTAGAGTAGTTGTTTAAGTCCCATAAGTACAGGCCTATTAGCGTCTTTAAATATCTATACCTTAAAATTATCAAAGTCCTCTTAGTATAATTCCCATAGGCTTTTATCTTTAAAGTTATATTTAGTGTACTTATTAATTTTAAAGTTAATATAGTTAGTGATGTCTTCTGCGGTAGTCTCGTTGGTTAAGGTAATTCTATTGCTCTAGTTCGGACGTTAGGTTCCTGTATCAGACATAATTAACTGGCGTAGATCGTGGTGTAAGTCGTGGTCTTACGTATTAAGCGGTTAATAGGTATTGGGGGGTACTGGCGCTCAGTAAAGAGGTTGTACTGGGTATTAATTTTACATAGTAGACGCGAACTGGACAAAGCCTTAGTAGGAGCCAGTTCTTTAAGTTCCTAGGGCCTTAGTAGAAAGGGTTCTCCTTAGCAAACACGACGTAATTAACGGGCCTTGGTAGGAGCGATCGCGTATTATCTCTTAAGTGGTTGTTTTGTGTAATAGACGCAAACCGAACGAAGCCTTAGAGGAGTCGGTTCTTTAAGTTCCCAGGGCCTATACAGGAAGGGTTCTCCTTAGCAAACACAACGTGGTCAACGGGCCTTAGTAGGAGCAATCGCGTGGTGCCTCTCTTCGTAATAACACCTAGCTGATCTGTAATATCACTGATTAGTGTCAGTATCACCCAGGGGGGTACTGCAATTGCAATATAAGGTAACAGGTTTTTTAATTCATTCATATCTTTTACAGAGGATTGTAAGGATCGCGGTGCCTAAATAGGGGGCTAATAAGTCACCGTAAGGATAACTAATCAGAGACATAACCACGTAACCTCTACTCGTACAGACAGTTAGTCTTGGACAACTTTTTTATCTAGCTATATATAAAAGTCTTCCTATTTATCGTTGTATTATTGCCTATACCACTTTCTATATAACTGGTTTAGTGTATATGGTTTATCTATTAGAAAGTACCTTGTTATCGCTATATTATAATATCCTTTAGTATATCTTTCTTTAAACCTAGTTAGGATATCTAGATCCTCTTCTTATTTTAGTTTATCTAACTATTTTACCCTAGGTGTTCCTGCACTTAGCCTATTAGTAACTCTTTATATAGGTGCTTTGTCCCTTATATAACCTGGCATAGCTAATATCTTGTCTAGCTTTTGCTCTTACTATATAATAATTCTTGTCCTAAACTTATCTATAGTTTCTTATTTTCTGCGTCTTATAGCTGGATCTTTATATTTGTCTTACTTTTTAATCCTAGTATTAACTATTTAATCTTTAGGCTAAACACTGCATTTACCTAGGATTGCTGACGTTTTTATTCGTTCTCCGAACTTATAGTTCTTAAACTTGCGTTCTATACTTATTTGTTTATTACTAAACTAAGTTACTATTCTTTCCCATCAGTTTTTATCTGTTGTAGATCTTTAGGTGTGTCTTATCTTATCTTAAGAATCTTAAGCTTCTCTTATCTCTTCTTAAAAATCTTAAGCCTATGGCCTTTTACCTTTGTTGAGTAATAAGCTAGCACTAGCAGTTATTTACTTGCTTAGTTTCTTCTAAATATTACTCCTATTGTCTTATAAAGCGATAGAAATTGTATTTAATGGTGTTATAATACCCGTTACTAAACCTTGTTCTATAATGGTCTTAGTTTCTGCTTCTATTTTAACTTCTCTGAGGTTTATATGCCTCTAGTAAGCTGCCTTTGTTGCCTTATTATTGGTAAATGCTTCGCCTATATTAAATTTATTGTCTTTAATGTCTGATCTATAAGCTGGTTTGTTGGTTCCTTTAAACTTAGATAATAATAGCTCCTATAACCAATAGCTTGCGCTATACTTAGCGTCCTTATAAATTTGGTATACGTTGTTGTAATAATACGCAAAACTGTTAATTAAACACTCTTTTATTTCTTATAGTGCACCGTCGTCCCTCTATACGTATGTGCCGTCTACTAGCCTAGTTCCCTTTACCGCGTAGTTGCTCTAACCACCTCTATAGTCTCTAGCAAAATAACCTTATTTTCCGCAATTTATGCAAGCCCTATCTTTAAACCACTTTTCTTACTATAGAGTCCGCCTAAACGTCTTCTGCTACTAAGATCCCTAGTTTAGCCTCTGCTTCTAGGTCCTTTAATTACTAAATCCTTAACCTCTAGATTTCTATAGTTTCTTTTCCCATTTTTAGGTTTCTTTGGTACCGCTTAGGTCTATTAGTTCTACGCTATTTTATAGTTTTTAACTCTATATCTGTTGTTGCGTACTCTGCGCCTTATATAACTATAGAACTCTATCTTGCCCTCTTTTAGCTTGTTCCCTTTAATAGATCCTATTATTAATCTTTATTAACTAGTCTATTAACTCTCTTAGAGTATCCGCATCTTCTATTAGGATAATTACGTCTTGGACTTTAGCCTTAAGTCCCTCTTTATACTATGCTATAAGCGCCCTATTATTCCACTTAACCTACGTGGCTAGTGTTTAAAACTATGTTATATACTTAATTACTAAAGTGCGTTATACTAAGTTCTAAAGCTTTCGTTCCGCTATAGTTATAGCCTCTAGGTCTCTAAATATCTATATTAGTTGTTCCGCGAACCTATTTTAACTGGTAAATATATACCACACGTTCTGGTTAGTAGTTGTTATGCCATTAGCCTATATTTCTATAAGATATAGTTTAAACTACTTAAGTGCCCTCCCTGTTAGGAACAATCCTACATAGGCTACTTAATCTAATGATATTGCTAACTTCGCTCCTTTCTGTATAACCTTAAAGTGCATCTGTGTAAGAAACCCCTTAAGCTTTAATTTCTCCCCTAAGAATTGTTTAATTAAAGGTAGTTTAATTTTCGCTACTCTAATTCCATTAATGCGTTCTTTAAGTATCCTATTATTATCTTATAAGTGATTAACCATTTCCTGTAACTAACCTTATGTAACCACTTAAGAATCCCTATTGTCTATACTAGTATTACCTAGCCCTGAGGTTGTGGCTACCGTCGACGCCGTTATAACTAGTGCTTTGGGTGGCATGTTATTTGATCTTGTTTAATACCGTAATCTTAGTAGTAAATGTGTAACGGAACCTTATAGTAGGAACTATAGTGGGTCCTATTATTAGGCTGGGTATATAGGTAAGAATAAATTAACAACGTAATAATAACTAGTGGAGTAGTTACCTAATAGATTAACTCCAATTATATTCTAAGATTTACTACAAGAAGAGAACTATCTATAGTAGGGACTGAGGTCCTTTAAATACACAACCATACTCCTAAGAAATCCTCTCTTATACGTAAGGTACGTGTTGTCTGTATTAAATATAACGTCCTTCTTATTTAATACAGTTAACGCGTTTAACACCACGTGACCTTAGTTACTATTCCTCATCACATAGTTCCACCGGATCTATCCTAGACCGTGCCTGTATTAACTAACTAGCTTCCGCCGACTCTTCTCCAAGTAGTTATAACATCGTACTTAAAGCGTCCGTAATACTTCCTCAGCTTATATTCCATTTTCCGTAAGTTATCCTTCCTATCTATTAGCTTAGTATGGCGTCTAATATCCCTAGTTTTCCTTTAGGGCTATATAGGGCCTAGGTTCTCTATGGGGGGCTTAGCTAGGTTACTACTAACTTCCTAGGTCTCTAGTGCGGATAGTATAATATACACAGTCTAGGGGCGGCGTAGTATACAGATCTGTTAAGGATTAAGACATATATCCTTCTTAAAGGCCTGGTCTTTGCGCATAGCATCGGCCTGGTAAATAGTATTAATCTGGGGCCGTATAAGGTTTTCTATTATAATACTAATTTCTTTTATAAAGGAAGGGGTTAGGGGTAGGGTTTTAAGCCAGATAAGCTGTCTATTCTATATATCAAGCTGTAAGCCTAAATAGGCTAGCTATTTTCTCCCTATAATTATATCGTGGCTCCCAAGGTCCGTAATAAGAAAGGGGACGTTATACTGCCTTTATCTATTAATGCGGAGGTAAATCCGTAAGATAGTTATAATAGGTAACCCTATTCGTCCATTATACCCGCGAATAGGAATTGGTTTAGGCAGTTCTTTAAGGGGTACATTTAAAAAGTTAGCCAGCTTTATAGTATACTAGGTGTCTATTAAGGCAAAGGCATTTGCTCTAGAGTTAGCTAAAGCAAAGGTTAAAACTTAATATCTATTACGGAATAAAGTATAAGGGATAGTGCAGCTTTTTCTACCAACTAGCCAACCTAGATTAATATATGACATATTAATCCCTTTTAACCCTAGAGAGGAGTCTTCCTTTAAGGTTCCTCTTTTTCTAACTCCGTACTATCCTCCTAAATTAATAGAACCTTACCTGTTTTTGCCTTTATCTGGCAATTCTTTGCAAAGTGGTCTTTCTAGCCGTATAAAAAGCAAGCTCCTTAATTGCTAAGGGCCTATTTACGGGGGTTGTTATACGTGGGCTAAGTATATACCAGACCCGTAGTAGGACTAGCTATACAGCTAGCTGCTAAATTAATAGCGGGCTATATAGCTAGTGCTGTAGGAGTTGTAGATCGTGCTAGGGTATTACGGGCCGTTTATAAAGTACTTATAGTCTAATTTAAAGAGTTTCTAGCTTTATACCGCTTAGATTATACCTTAATTTAATAAAGGCCTTAGTTAATAGCTAGGCAGTAGTCCATAAGTACCTTTAGCGTCTATACAGTAGTAAAAACTGGCAGTATGGCACGCTGTAGGTCTAGGGTAAGCTTGTTAAAGAGGTCTGGCATTAGGTCTTTATAGGGAATTTAGGCTTAGCTAGCTAGGTGCAAAAAGCGGGTCTAGAAGGCTAAAAAGGCCTCTATTGTCTTTATATTAAGAGCTTTGTAATTAAGGCGGGTGTTTTATGTCTTAAAGGGGTCCTTATAAATAGAAGATAGGTAGTTAACTATCTCTTCTTTAGAGAGGAAGGGGTCTGCCAAGTCCTAGGCATATTGCGGACGTAGATACGTCTGTGCGTCCCCACTAGTACGGCCGAAGACGTAGGCCATTTTAGCTTAGGTAGTAGGGAAGTGGTCTATATTAACTTTAAGCTTGTCTTGTAGTTGAAGCTTCTAATTATTGAATATAGGGTCAGTTCCGTCTATAAGTAATAGGGGGTCTACAACCTTCGCGGACCGCGACGATGCTGATGCTGTATATTAGGCTAGGGTCTTAAGGACTATAGCAAGTCTCTAGGTGTCTAATAACTCCTCACTAGGTACAGGGGTGTCTCTAGTTTCAAGCAGCTCTTAAAGCCGTTTAATTTTAGTATTAGCTGCTGCGAGCTCTTCCTAGGGGGTTAAGACGGCGACTATTTCACTATTAGAGGTATTTGCGGGTCCTATAGCGGCTTTGCCAGCTACTATATTTCTTGGCATGGTGGTAGGGGTATTAGGTAATTTCTAGTATTTATTTATTTTCTAGGGGTTCTAGTCCATGCGTATCCTATTCTTAGGTTTTGCGTTCTGTTCGTGTTCTTTTAGTTCTTAGGGGTCTGTCCTGTCCTTATGGTCCTAGTGATGTCCTTAGGGTCCTATTCTGTGTCCTTTGTAGATATATTTGAGTTCCTTCTTAGGAAGAAAGAGTAGTTGAGCTTTGGATAATGTTAGCGACTCAGTCAATCGAGGCATGAGCACGGCATGAGGGACGCGCAAGCCTGTATAATTGGTAGTCTATAAACGAGGATCCAAAGCTAGAGAAGGGAAGGGAGAAGAATAGCAGCGCCGTGCGAAGTTTTATGCGGTCCTCTAGTCACGTGGACTCACGTGACTCGGCGTCTACCATAACGTCTACCATAATCCACCGTTTTCCACCAGCGCCGTAACATACTACCGAGCTGAACGGTATAACGAGGTTTTACTGTACTACATTCGGGAGCACAGTCGCGGTTAACGCGAACGCCTCCACCTGGCCAGGTCAGACCTCCTTTTCAGCTGCCAAGACGCCAATCTGCCTAAAATCCACCTGGGGCGTCGAACGGACAGATCGGCCCAGGTGGACTCAGGTGGCTTTCTCAGAGCGCCCACCTGATGGAGTCCACCTGGCCAAAAAAAGGTATCGAACGTACCCTAAGCGATGTGTTTGCTGCGGGTACATTCGTCCTAAGAAGGGAATATCAGCCTCACCATTTAATGCCCGGGGTTCTTTCACAGAGAATTAGGCATCAAGTAGGTGTGTGCAACCGCCTACCTAATTACGTTGAGCCACGTTCTTTGGTGTCCACTTTGCTCTGCTGGGAAGCTGGGAAGCTGATATCGGAGTCCCCGAAGTACGTAACAAATACTTAGGCACAGCTTGGCCTCCTTTGTCAGAGTCCTGGACATATTGCTCTGGTCCAAGGGAACTGTTCCGGCACGACTAACGATTATCAGATGGCGAGCATCGCTCAAATCGCTCCAGGGCCAGAAAATTGCCCATTCGCGTTTGAGCACCAGCTCAACCACGAACTGGGCAGCAATTCGGACGGCCAGACAAAGCAAGGAGTTGTTAGAACGCAGCACGAGCAGCATCTGCCCGGTCATCCGAGCATCAAGCTCAGCGAGCGATGCAAGCTCTACAACTTCCTTGAGAAAGAGTTCTACTCGCTCGACATGGACAGAGCCGCGCCACGGCTCTGGTGGATGGCGAAGCAGGACAAGGCCAGCATTTCTGCACTGCATCGACAGAAAGTCAAGGGTCGCAACATCGTCATCTCCGAAGATCCAAAGCTGCACCTCGTATGGATCTACGACCGCGTGTTCATAAAGCCGCTACCCAAGTACATCCTCTCACACGCTTTTTGGCGGGACTACCTGGGCGCTAACAGCATGAACGGAGAGAACGAGGAGGCCCGCCAGGTTCGCCGTACCCGCGCCGCAGCGCTCGGCTACCTCCGCACCTTCTGCTACCTCGTCAAGCACGAGTCCGACTTTGACTTGGCCAAGAGTCTCACTGTCATCCCGGAAGGCGTCACATGGGAAGCCTTCTGCGCCTTCAGCGCGGACCTCACCAGCATCTCGAACAGCGAGGTCTCGGGTCGTTGGGCGTATGGCGAGATTCGCCTGACGCGGCTGAACTTGTACGCGCCGCTCATCCTCGGGAAGCAGAACTTCCAGCGCGTCGAGTATCAGTACGGTGCATTTTTCGCGAAGTTTTACGGTCCGATCTTATTTATCTTCGGTATCCTGTCCGTCTCGCTCAGCGGCATGCAAATCGCTCTCGCGGCAGAGCAGATTGATCCCGTGGGGAATACTCTGTTGTTGATACGCGTGAGTTCGTGGTTTGGTGTTGTAACGGTGATATGCTCGGCCGTTCTAGTATTTGCCCTGGCAGCGTTGTGGGTGTATAAGGTGGTGAAGGAATGGAACTACGCGATTTGGGATCGATTGAAGTTGCTGAATTCGGGAGAGGCTGTGGTGAAGAATATTTCTTAGATACGGGATAATGGAATTCGTACCCATTCGTTCATAGTCAGTATTACTTCCCTCGCAGGGAGTATGCTGAATTCCAGAGGGCGCTTTTGCTTGGTCTTGTACGCCCGAAGGTTTCAGCGGAGACTGCCACTTATGAAGTTGCAATCGAATCCTTAGGCTAGAGGGAAGATGGGAAGACCTGTAAACTCCCAAAAGTCATAGATCTACCGGAGCTTACCTTAATAATATAGATATCCCGACTAGATGAAATTTGTCCAGTTGCCTGTGCTGGTGAACACTAATGAGGAAAGAGAATAAAACGATACGTTTAGTATGTACGGATATGCAGAGCCTGGTTCTCTGTATGCCCTGGGGCCGTTTGGAGATGTGTGGGTGTGAGTATTTGGCTTGGCTGTCGATGGACATGAGGCTGGTAGATAGGCGGGGACTGCGTGGGACGGACTTGGAGAGATTAGGAGAGGTTTAGATCGAGAGGAGCAGTATCATGTGTTACTCCAACCCGTATACACGCGACGTCGGGATTGCGAATAAGTAAGCCCGGATGCAGGAGATTGATGTGAATAAGAAGAGTTGCAAGAAGGAGACGGTGCCTATATGGAGCAAGGGCAAGATAATAAATAAGGCCAGAATGATTCAAACACTCATCTAAGCTATCATGAGCAGCTTGCTTTACCTATTAAGGTATAGCCTTAACATAATAATATTTATGCAGACAGAGGATTTGCACCCCTAGTGACTAGGCATAAGCCAGTTATGTTACCATTACATTAATCCGCATTAATATACAAACAATTTAACAAGCCCAGTACGGAATTTGCACTCATATTTTCCGATTACAAAACGGGTGCATTACTATTATGCAACCAGGCTATATATCTATTATAAAAGTATTTTTTATTGCGATAAGTATCCAAGCCCAGCCTAACCAACCCCATTCGCAAAGCCGCACAGTTGCAGGTAGGGGTCGATCGGATCTGCTTTCACTTCACTCCTCCCCTGCTGGCCTAAAATCTTCAGGCACATCGTAATATATGTTCACTCTCGTGGACGCCGCTAATTCGAGCTGATTGCACCAGTGCGGTTTTCTATATAAGGATTAAACTTTAATCTATTATCAATATAGACTATTTTATACTCATCCATTGTCTATACGGCAGTCTATACTCCTTAGCATTATGGCGTCTAACTAAAAAAATTAAACGTAGGAAAACTCTGTATCAAAGTCAGAGTCATGTAACCGTCTCTGGAACCACCAGAGCAACGACAAGGTTTGATCCACACTATAGTAGCTATCCTTATACGATGTTCAGATACCATTATAGTAACTACTATCAGCCGATTTGCCGCTTTAGATTAATAGAATTAGACCTTACTGTTCTTAATACTAGGGGTAATCAATCATATTTTCTCTGTTGACTTTTAAGCTTAATACCAAACGCCTATTACCAAATTGTATTATAGAGCTCCTAGATCCTCCTACTGTCGCGCAAAAATGTATATAAATCTATCCAAACAGTCAAATCTAACTAACCCATTTACTAGTTTGATCAACCAAACAAAATAAACAAGCTTGAAGCTTCAAAATATGCAATCAACCAAGCAACCTTATAGTGAATGAAGAAGATGACAACCTGTCCTGGCGCGCGTTCTTGACGATAAGTATTCGTTCATGCACGATCCGGAGTCGTTCTTCTGGGTGCTATTCTGGGTATGCATCCACTATGACGGGCCGGGCAAAGATATTGGGGCAACTGAGTTTGAGCAGTAGAATTATGTGAGTATGGAGGAATTGGCTGAATTAAAATCGGGGTTGGTCGGTAGAGAAAGGCATTTCCTTAGCCAGATAACTAAGGCCTTCACGGCCTACTACCAGCCACTGATTCCACATGTTAATAGGTTGCGAAGGTTGGTTGTCTTCCCAAACGATAAACCGTGGGAGAACAACGAAGACAGGACGCTGTATTTTCGAATGAAAGAAATTCTCCGGGATGCACGGAAGGATCTAGAAGACTCACGGAAATTGCCACTGTAGGAGGACAAGTAGACGCAGAATAGAAACGTTTTGCACTAGATATCCCTTATCATATTAGAATGTGCCTTACTGTCACATGGCTGTGTAGTGTCTTACGCGGGCAAATCCTATGTACAAAAGAAAAACTGAGTTGTTGAATCAATCCGATTCCGAATCGTTAGACCCATCAACCTGATCGAGCAACGCAGCGATCTTCTCCAATGTTTCGCTTTCCTTTTTCAGATCCCTTCTCAATTGCTCCACTTTCGACACTTTCACCACAAACTCTACGATGGGCTCTTCATGTCCCTGAAACCACTGCCAAAGGTCCTCTAGGTTCTCCTTCTCCCTCGCCAAGGGCTCCACGTTGTGCACAAGGAAGTGCTCACCTTCAGTCTCATTCATAAGCCACTTCAAGCCTTCCTTCTGCTTTGGGTTTCTCGGATAGTCCTTGTTGAAGAGCTTCGTCCCCCACTTTGTCGACGGCGAGAATAACTCGTCCAGCCAGATCATCGCGCTGGCAATGACCTTGCTCTGCAGCTCCGCATTGCCATCCGCGTTGACCGTTACCGGGTGGTCCTTAAACATCTGCTCCATAATGTAAATGGAAACCCGGCCATCTGCCGTCTCGCTGCGTGCTTCATCACCAAAGCTGAGCTTGCTCAGAATAGCCTCCAGATCTCTGGGCGTGGCCTTTCCTTGGGCCACCAGAAACCTGCGCAGTATTTCCATCGGACCTAACACAAGCTGGGTTGCGGAAGGGTTCTGCGAAGTCCAATCGGAAAGGAACGAGCCCAGCTCGTACTTGTTCGTGAAGGGCTGGTTGGTGCTGTTGACACGCGCCTCGTAGTGGTAGTGCAGCTGCTCGAGCAGCAAATCGCCCAGCAGGGACACGCCGCTCAGAGCATCAAACACTCGCTCTTCGTGCACTGACGGGGTGCCTGACATGGTTTTGTATAGGATGTCGTGACTGACCTCTGCGCACACATGCTGGAATACCGACACCACTTGTATTTCAATCATGAACTTTCCTTGCCATATGCCTTTCAATTTCACATTGTTGTCCTCAAGTTGCTTGACATGCTCGTCTTTCAGGTAAACGCGGTAATGTGTCGCCGTATATTTAGGGAATCGCCTAATAGGCGGATTACCATTTGCGATCTCTTTGCTCTCCGCCTCTGGGAAGCGCTTGGGCTCCATAGCTGGATCAAACGTGGACCTGATAGTATCTCTCACGGCATCCAGCTGGGGCTGAGCGGATGTGTATAGAAGAATGCGGACTCCGGCACGATCGTAAATGTCCTCCCAAATCTCCTTCGTGCTTTGATAGCCAGGGCCATTTCGCTTTTGTGCCATTTCTTCGTTGCGTTTTATCAATTTGTTCTTGAGTGACTCAGGGGTCTTCACTCGGAACTCGAATCTGGCTTGGATTCCAGGCCTCCGGTTCTTCGAGCATAAGTCACGGGCGAGCTTAGTGATCTCGCGCCAGGTCTCGACCGTCTTCTCGTAATTTTGAATGAACTCCTCAATTAGTTCATTGGACTTGACAGCCTGAGCTGAATCCGGCTGGGAAGAATCGCCCATTGTTGCTGTTGCTCGTAGCTGATCTTTCGCACGATACAGGCAAACAAAGTGAATGAATTAGAAAAAGACAGCCTGATGTACAGCCTAGTCTTCCACAGGAAGGCCGAATTTAAATATACCATATTGCCGCCGGCAAGGCTGACTACCTGCCAGCTGAATGACATAATCATTGATTCTTATCGCCAGTTTCCTTCAGGCCGTGAAATATCCGCAATACGCGGGCCAATGCAATTTATGGATGGGACGCCGAATTCCGCGTGCGGACACCTGCAGGTTGACCATCCAGGCCTGCCAGTTGAAAGCACGACCCTTTTGAAGCGGCTGGCTGCAGGGCAACAAGGCTGCGACGTCAGGTTGTGCACAGCATCTCCGCATCTAGTACGGCGCCGAAATTGCGCGTCCTAGTCTCATCACGCTAGCCGAGGAAATTAACGTGAGATCCATCCAATATGAAAGGTGACAACTGAGGTAGTCGTCATACCATTTATACGTCAAGAAATACAACAACCCTCACGTGGAAAGCGCGTGACGCGTGTGATATTGTCGGGTGCTGTCAAGAGGTGCAATTTTCTCCCTTTCACCTGGTGTCGATTTCAGTGAGGCATGTGGTTGGATGTGCTAGGTGAGGATGCATCACTTAGTGCTGACAAGAAACACTTAAGTCAGGTGAAGGTTCGATCAAGTATACCCCGGCCATATTCGGTCACTTCAGAGGTTGACTTTGGTACAACCTCCCGTGATTGTATTAAAAGAAAACACAGCGACGAGCATATATGTAGTAGCCTAGGTGTACAAAAACGATAAAACAGCCAGATTGGCTGGCTACGTAACCCACTCTTCCCCTAATTTAAGAGGTCAAGGTGCGAAGACGGAGTCCCTTTTATGGAGGCTCTTAAGCGTATCAAACGTTGTGATGGGCAGAGTCCAAGGCGAGTCCTCTCACACGATAATTTTCGCATTGTCAGGGACGTGTTTTGATCTTGGCTGTTCAGAAAATGCGCAGAGAGTGTGATGGGCAGGGGCAGAGTCTTACCTCTCGATCAGATCTTTTACTTCCTTGATGTCTGGATGTATTGCAGTGACGTGACGCTTGAAGTTATCTTTGCGAGGATATACCCTTGTAGAACTCTTACAACCTTCGTGGGCGCACCTATAGAACCCGCGTGAATCAGCGGGCAACAGGGCAGTATGAACGCTCCTCAAGTGTCGAGAAAGGTCGACGCGGCTGGTGAATCCATCGGTTCTGTCGCAGCCTCTGAAGGGACATTTGTATAATTTCATATTCGGGTTGCGTTGTGTCGTCGAGGTTGTCCTTCTTAGATGGCAAGTAGGTTCGGCTGCTATATGATGGGAGCTTGGATAGGAAAGGTCGGATATTGAGATTGAGTCGCTAAAGTTCGGAAAGTCCTTTGAGAAGTCCATGTTAGTGGCCAGGTCAAAGGCATCCTGTGAGCCCAGCGGGGGAGCATGTTGCTTCAACATGTGCTCTTTTAGCTTGTCTTTCCGCGAAAACTCTTTTTTGAGCTGACAGCCCTCGACCGAGCACTTATAGACTTGTGAGGGCCATACCGAGAGCTGATGCTTGGTGTGCCGATGGCGTGTGAGGTCCTTAGGATAGAAAAAGCTCCTATCGCATTCGGTGCAGCGGTGAGAACGATTATTCTCGTCGTGGATCTTTTGGTGTTTTCTACACGCAGTAAGTGGGTATCAATATTTCCTAAAAGAGACTATGCCGACACACTCACCTTAACTGACTTGGCCGGCTGAAGCCTTTGCTGCATTGATCGCACATGTGTGATTTGCCTTGAGTGCTACTGGGTAACGCATCAGGCAGAAGAGACTGTCTCCAGCTCCCTGGCTCCGATTCATCATGGGAGAATGTAGTTGAGTATGGTATGCTCGCCACTGACTCTTCCATGCTTAGGACATCATCGTTGCCAGGCAGCTGAACGCGATCAAACCCTCCGAGCTCATTACACTGAAGAGAATTAACTCTACCTATTGTCTGTTGGGGGATACTTATTACCCAGGTTCCAAAAAATAAGGTTAAATCAGTGTCCATTAAATCAAACGCGATATTTCCATCTTGGGTGGAGAGACTGGATGTTGAGTTCAAAGGTCGTGGTATCGAATTCCAACTCTGCTCTAAGTGGGAACCGGGAGTGACGATGGTATCAGTGTCCTCAGAATACGAGTTCAAGCCATATTGGGACAAGGTCAATAGGGGTCTCATCACTGTTCGTGACAAGGCACCGAAGGGCTCAATTATCCAAGAGGGGGGGTTAGAATCTGGTTCTGTGTAAGAATAGACAGAAGAGAGCACCGTAGTATCGGAATACGTGGAGCGGACCTAGGGCACAAAAAGTGAATTTCTAGGCTGAAATAATATAGACAACACAGACTGAGGAATGAAGAGGGAGGAAGAGACAGAGGGGAAGAGGGCAAATAGTAGGTCCGGGGAAGAGGGCGAATAGTAGGTCCGGGGAAGGCCAGCGGCAGCGCGACGACAGACACGACAAGGCGTGGCAGCAGTCGGGATCCGCGGAGCAGGGGCTCCGGGAGGCGATTGGAGACGGCGGCTGTCCAGGTAGGGCAGCGCGGGGCGGGGAGGCGGAACTCAGCGGAGCCTCTCAAATCGAACAGCACCTCAGAACCCGCAACTGTTCAACAGAAAAAATGCGTTGAAAACTGTCTTCTATTTTGCTTCCGCGCGAAGCCGAAATTCACTCCGGATTGTGGCTGCAGCCAGGACACGTCAGAATAGGGTCCCAGTCTCAGCATTGAGCTGTGCCAGCGCTGGTACGGCAATTCATTGGATGCCTACATTGAGGCTTGGACCTGGCTGCAATGCCAATGGCCGCCAGCCCACTCGCAAGGGAGGTGTGCTTGCCAAACGGACCTACCTCTGAAACGGCTCCTTCTAGTTTTGCACTCCGCGTGCCTGTCAATTACCACGGTTCCTTGCCAGTTGGGCAGAAGTGAGGGGAGCAAAAAATTACTTCGACGGTAGCCTACCTGGGCACGCGCCAGCACACAAGTTTTCCAAATGCTGATACGGAAGTTGGACAATATATTGAATGAGCAGAGCTACAGGTTTCTGATTTCAAAAAGCATATAGAGAGTATGCGGGAACATCTGCAGGCTCTAATAGATGCAGATGGGGGCTATACGAAGTAGTAATTACACGTAACAGTAATATTACCTGCAATTGCCGCTTCACTAGCAAAGAGGGTGCTGGCCCGCACATATCCCATTGTACCTCGTTCTGGTGTACTGGGCTTGGGGGGAGTAGAGGCCGTCAATGCTTTCGTTGAGCGCTTCGCTCCCTGAGAATCCCCAGTCACTCGTCCAGATTTGCAGCTGTCAAGTCCTGGGAGGTCGGTCCAGCACAATACGAAGTAAAGTGGAGCCAGTGTCAAATCGGAGCCAGTGATAGTGACGAGCCAGATGGTGTGCAGCGAGCGGCGGGGGATGATTGGCTGAAAGGTGTCAATTCTGCGACCATTCGACTGGCCTGCAGTGCTCCAGGCCGCCCAGCTCGAAAGGGACGATTGGCTGAGAGGCGTCAATCTTGCGGCCCTTCGTCCGGCCTGCGGTGCTCCATGCTGCCCAGTTCGAAGACCACTCTCTACCCGTCCGCCAGCCTTTGCCACATCACCTCCCACCTTCTCCCCACCCTTCTACATGATCATTGTCGCCTTTCTAACCACCGCCCCTCATCTTCCACCTTCTCCCCACCCTTCTACATGATCATTGTCGCCTTTTTAACCATCACCACTCATCTTCAGCGCCGCTGTCATTCATCCAGCCGACAACCGCTTCTTCCGTCGCTGTGTCACAGCAACGTAATCGTCGTCGTCATCCTCAACATGACACCAAACATCAGACGATCCCTAACAGCGCCCTTGGCCGCTCCGGGGCAGTCCGAGGATAACGTTTGCCCAGGCGGCATCAAGTGTGGAATGCTTCACAACCTAGGTCCGTGAAATCTCCCGAGGTGGTGCTCAAGCTTGGCCTCGGACAAACGCAGCTGACACTGACTCCCTTTAGACGTTGTTGAAGAAACAACCCGAAATAGTATCCAACAGATCGGCTCTGGTATGTTCTGACAATCCATTCAACTTATGCACGCCGCTGACTCATTGTCTCAGGTGACGTCAATCAGGAAGACTGCATCAGGTTCAAGGAGGTTTCCAACGGGTCGAAGATGGAGGAAGACGGGAAGGAGCTGATCCTCACTGCTCTGAGAGTAGCGGGTAGAAGTTGCGGCCCCAAAAAGAAGTTTGCTCCGAAGATCAGGCTGGCCGTGAAAATGGTCAAGCTGTATGAGGAACTATTCAAGTCCCAAGGAAGACAGTTCTGCCTCTATGTCCTGGCTGAGGTCTTAGCCAAGACCCGTGGAAGCAAGAGCTCTAAGCACAGAGGTATGTTCTTCGCCTGCACAGATCCCATCCCCTCCTCTTCGCTTGTTGTCCAATCCATGTCTTGTCAAGACACCTGAACTCTGAATCTTCATTCTAACATTTCCCAGACACTCGCCGTCTTCAGACGATGCCCGATAGCGTGAGCCAGAATCCGGCCCCCTCGAACCAGGTAGCCATCCTGATAAACATGGCAGAAGAGCCTTTGGATATGGAGCCAGAGGGTTCCCCGGCTCCTACTGCCGTCCTTGGTCCCTCTCAAGCCGACCCGAACATTCGCGACCTAAAGGGCGGTACGGAGAGTAAGGCCAAGCATCCTCATAATAGCGTGGCGCTAGCGGAGGAGGATCCGCAAAACTTGGACGTTGCAAAGTCGTCTGCAGCTTCAACCGAACTGAAACCTAAGCGCCGCAGTGATATCTGGTGGTTAGTCGGGGCTGGGGTAGGGGCCATCTCTTTGATTTGTATACAACGATGCTGTGGACCTTGGGTTGAGTCGGTGGTTTGCCATGTCTTCTTTGCAGTACTGGTGCTGCTGTGCAAGATATTGGCAGACACCGGTAGTAGCATTCCTCGTGTATAGCATCCTAGGTTGGGCGGCATGGTAAATAGGCAAGGCCGTATTCCCTATGTGACGGCGTCTTAAAAAGTATTGGGTTACTTCCTTGTATATATATTGCCGTTGGTTGTGTCTTGGAATTGCCGTTTCGGATTGTGTCGTTGAATAGTCTTTGAATTGCTGCCCGGCCCGGGTCGTTGGGATAGAGCTTTTGAATTGATGCCTTGGATTGCTTCGGGAACTAGTTTGATTTTCTCTAATAAAAAGTCAGTATTCTAGGTGTATCTGTGTTTGTATCTCGACCGACTTGTTTGAACTCACACTTTTTCAGAGTTTGAACTTGCACTTTGCCAGAGGTTGAACTTGCACTTTGCCAGAGTTTGAACTTACAATTGCCAGATATATGCAAGTCTCAGGGTGGAGTGCTGAGGCAGGGCCGCCCACTGCCACCCCATAATCGACGAGGAAAGAAATTGAGGCGAGGCCGCCCATTTAATAAAACCCAGCCAACGCCGGCGCGTCAAATCATTGGCTACCACGCTTCGCTAGTGTAGTGGGGCCAAATCATAGAAACCGGCCCCTCCGAACACTAACAAAGCTGCATGGAGGCCGCCCATGCAATAACCACTCAGGCAACGGAGGCGCATCAAATTATTGGCTACGCATCGCTAGCGCAGTGGGGCCAAACCATAGAAACCAGCCCCTCCAAACACTAAACAAAAGCTGCATGGAGGCCGCCCATGCAATAACCACTTAGGCAACGTCAGCGCGTCAAATCATTGGCTACCACGCTTCGCTAACGCAGTCTCTCCGTAACAAGGCGCTGTGCGGTTGCGATTTGGTTGGACTGCGATCAGCTTTTCCAGGCAGTGCTGAAACGGTCATTCGTAATGATATGTCTCGCTATCTGGAAGTCAGGTTACAGCTGACCGGAAAGCTGGAATCTATTAGTTGAACTGGCTAATAGGCGCTGCTCGGAAAGTTATGGCTTGAGTGGAAGGCGGCCGCCACTCCGAAAGGAGAAGCTGCGATACTACACCACCCCGGCGCATCTCGTTGTAAGTGCGTGCCGATCGTGCCGATCAAACAGAGCGGATTTATACCCTTTCTGTATAGAATTATGCCTAAAATAGGTAGTTTAGTCGCCAAGATCAATAAGCACTTACAACGAGATGTAAAGAGGTGGTGTAAGGTGATTGCTCGGTGTACAATGGAATACACAGCTCACACCCCTGCTCTAGGCAGGAGGAATGAAACGTCAGCAGAAGTATTTGTAGAGTAACGTGCTTGACCGTCGACATCAATTTATTACCTACAGGCAGATCTTCAGCTTTTTCTTCCTCTATTTCTTCAATTTCCATCGATTCTTATGTTGTTGTGGTGGTATCTTGTGGCTTTTCTTCGCGCCGCTTCGAACGAAATCAGTGCGTCTTCCCATAGTGGAAGACCCAGTTTCCACACTTATATCGCGCCTTGGTCCTGAAGGGACGTGCAATCAGCCCGTAGAACCCTTATGGGGGAACACCGTGGGATTCTGTCTGCTCTTCTATTCTCTCTCATGCGCCGTCCTGCCAACCTTTCGCCAAATCTAGGAATAAAATCCAACCGACTAACAGCAAGTGGATAATACAAATCCACTGGTTGCCTGAAAAATATCCACAATTCTTTGCTTAGGAATCAGGGACAGAATTCGAAGAATCACATCGGTGATTCCGACTCTCTGGAGACCGGAAGCGCCTCCAGCTTGACCAGAGATTTTCGCATTCTTGTCCTTCTCTTGCGTAAATTCAAATACCCCAATATCCACCGCATTTCTGTGAAAGGCGGCTTTGCAATGAGAATAACACAAATCGTGACCGGCAACGCAACTGCAAAGTAAATCCAAAAGTGGCCGCCCCCAGGGGCGTGTTCGGAATTCATGCTAAAGAAACTCGACACAAATGTGAGGGGGACAAAAACAAGGGCTAAGATAGTCAGCCGTGTCACGTTTGCCGTCTCCGCAAAGGACCGCCGGCTGTCGACGACTTGGACAAGGGATGTAACGACCGGTAGCATGTTCTCTAGTCTGCGGCCGGACTCATCCATGCTTCTGGACAGGTATTGATAGTCTGCTATCAGAGAATCAAGGTCGGGGTCGTTCCACCATTGCATGCAACTGATGGCAGAACGAATCTTCTGCTGTGAGGACATGCTCCGGCGGCGCCAGCTCTGCAATGCGCGCAGGTCGTCGTTAAGTCTGTTGAGTTCGTCGAGGAAGCCTGTAGTGCCGTTGCTGGCATATTCGTAGGTCTTGACGCTTTTATGCATGACGGATACGTAGTTGACCCATTCACTGGCAGCGATCTTGAGAGGAAAATAAGATAGCGAGCTGAGTCGATTGTTCTTTGGTCCAAATGATGGTGGGTTTGGAGTTTGTAACCAATAATGAACAAGGTCATTCATAAGACAGGTTCGATCCGGGTGTATAAATTTGCTCTCTTCGGTAGAGACAGCCGGGGGCCCAACAAAGCTTTCATAACCTCCGAGGAAGAGATTTGTTTGTTGGGAGACTTCCTTTAAACCATTGGCTGTTTCAATGAAATACCGATTTGTTATGGGGGGATCCACGAGGATAAGACCTAGCTAGGTTAGATTAGCAACGGCTTCGTGCGATAGAAAGGCACCTACCTATGTCATATTGCAGACCCTTTACATGAAGTATGGAAACACAGTGTTGAGCAAGACCGATGTATGATCTCTCAGTCCAGGGCAGAATCACCACTTTGCGATCAAGATTTCCCTCTCTTAGCAGCTTCTTTGGAGACTGCGACACATCCTTAAAGGTTATAGTCCGGTGATAATGGATATTTATATAGTTTTGTGTCTTTATCCTTGACGGTAATAACGCTAAGTCTGGAGTTTGAATGTCCCCACCCTTGGAAGAGGTGTGGATATGAGACGCGAAGAAGATTGGATCGATGTTCAGAGAGCTGCCCAGCAATTCGGTGACATCTTTTGTAAGATCTTGCACCACCAGAATTTTCAGATAATGACTTGGTTCCTCGCGACCCATCGTGTCGACTTTCTCAAACTGTGGGATATCATCGTGGCGTGTCCGGTGAAATTCATCAAGCAGCTGCGGCAGCTCTTTCCATGGGACACATCGTTTCTCAGGTCTGGAGTCTCCGTCATAGAAGTCCAAGGACGTGATCTCAACATTTCCGCCCTTTGGGCGTGGGTTTGACAAAAATTTGGCCAGGTTTGCCAGGCACGGGTTATGTTTTGTTCGCGTGTCCACATACTGTCGATACGTTTCCATTCCTTGGTCCCAAAGAGGCCTCCTCGCGCTCTGTTGATGATGCGAAGCTCCTTCTTTATAGCTGTTGTCAGTGACAGGTCACGGGGAATGTGATGATTGATCGTCCGGTCAGCAGGATTTATCGTTTACAAAATGCATTAGAATCCTTGGCCAAATTTTGCACCCGACCTTACCTACAAACCCGTAAAACCCTCCCGCGAACCCTACGGTCTCTACGCTCTATAATATACATCTAAAATTAATGCATTTTGGGTCAAGTCCTCGTGCATATTAGGCAGATTTTTGATACATACTGCACGTAAATTTCACGTATATTGGGCACGAATCTTATGCATACGATTAAGGCTGCAGAGAGGCTTAATATTTGGCTTAATTAAACTAATCTATATATATTAAATATTCTTCGCGTAATTTCTAAATCGGCTGCGTAGCCTACCTATACGCGACTTTACCGCTAAAGCTTTATCAAGCCTCCTAAGTACGCCATATCTGTTACGGACGCTTTAAGTACGATGTTACGACTACTTGGAGAGGAGTCGAGGAAGCTAGTTGGTTGATACAGGCACGGTCCAGGATGGAACCCGTGGAACCATGTGACGAGGAATGGTAAGCGAGTCACATGATGTTATACGCGGTGTACGCGGTGTACGCAGTGTACGCTTACGTATAACACGTATAATACGTACCTTACGTAGCGAAGGGATTTCTTAGGCGTACGGTTGTGTATTTAAAGGACCATAGTCCCTACCTAAATAGTTCTCTCTTTATAGTAAATCTTAAAATACAATTAAAGTTAATCTGTTAGGCAACCACTTCACTAGTTATTATTATGTTGTTAACTTCTTATTTACCTATACACTTAGCCTATTAATAAATCCACTGTAGTATCTACTATAAGGCTCTGTTACACATTTACTACCTAGTTATAGTATTAATAAAGTTAAATAATATGCCACCTAAAGCACTAGTTATAACTTAGTTAATAGTAGCTACAACCTTAGGGTTAGGAGACACTAATATAGGGGATATAGATTCGTAGCTAGTCACAACAGGTTAGTTATAAGAAATGGTTAATTAATTAACAGATAATAATAGGATACTTAAGGATCGCATTAATAGAATTAGAGCAGCTAAGGTTAAGTTACTATCTATTAAATAATTCTTAGGAGAGAGGTTAAAACTTAAAGGATTCCTAATATAAATACACTTTAAGGTTATATAAGAGGGAGTAAAGTTAGTAACACCTATAGACCAAGTGGCATACATAGGACTGTTCTTAACAGGAAAGGCACTTAAGTAATTTAAACTTTACCTTACCAAGATCTAAGTTAATAAAATAATAACTGCTAACTAAGAAGTATAGTATATATTTACCAGTTAGAGCGGGTTCTTAAAGAGACTAATATAGATATTTAGAGACTTAGAAGTAGCAACTATAGCGGAATAAAAGCTTTAAAACTTAGTATAGTAAACTTTAGTAATTAAGTATATAATATAGTTTTAAATACTTATAATATAGGTTAAGTGGAATAATAAGGCGCTTATAGCATAGTATAAACAGGGACTTAAGGCTAAAGTCTAGGACATAATTATCCTAATAGAAGATGCGGACACTTTATATTAGCGACTCGGTCAATCGAGGCACGAGCACGGCAAGAAGGTCGCGCAAGCCTGTACGATTGGATTGTCTATAAACGAGGATCCAAAGCTAGAGAAAGGAAAGGGGAAGAACGGAAGCACCGCTCGAAGTTATATACAATCTTCTAGTCACGTGATGGCAACTTGCCGCAACTTGCCATCACGTGACGGCAGTTTGCAGCAATTTGCCAGTGCCGTAACATTACCCCCCCTCTAAAAAAGCCTGCCCTTAGGCTTTGTATGTCCGTATTACCCCTACAGGGCATTCTTATCTTTATACTCTACTAGTAATTTGTTATCTTTACTATGCTAGCACTCTATCCACTTATCTAAGTACTTTGATGGTCTAGGTTTGTTAGGATAACGGCTATGGAACTCTTATAACTTATAGGGGCTACTTATAAAATTCCATGCGGGGTACTAAGTAGGGTCTGGATTATATCCTTTCCAACTTACGCGGTACTTTAGTGTTCCTTATACAAGTTTATAGGCCAGTATTTCTTTAATTTTCTATTTGTTGTTGCTATTAACTTAAATTAGCAGGGGCGGTTTATTCTTTTATCTAGGTAATAGGTTATTTACAGCTTTCCGTAGCTTATCCAGTAAGAATTTAGGGTGGACCTTAATCAAATCCAGGAGCTTTACTTTATATAAGTTGCCTCTCTTCTTAAGAACTTTATATAGTCCTGCCATCTAATAGTCTAGCTTACGGCTAGGCCGTTCTATCTTTTAGTTCTTTGTTATAACCTAGACCTTATCGCCTATGGTAAAGTCAGGCTTACGCCTATGCTTATTTGCCTACTGTTCCATTAATCTCTAGGCCTTTTCTAGGTTTATGCGAGCTACTTTCTAGGCTTCTTCTAAGCGTTTAGCGTAATGCTAGGCTTCCTTATAAGATAGTTTTTCGCGTACAGTCTATAGCCCCTCCGTTCTTTCTCAGTCAAAGCTTATATAAGGTAAATACCCTATTTCCAGCTAGATGGGTGCAAATTCTATAGAGTTGTGGGGTAGGGTGGCCTAGGCGTAGTCCATTAGAGGTAGCAGTTCGGCTTAATTGTCCTAAAAGTAGTTAACAAAGGATCGGAGTCTCTGGTCTAAATACTGGTTTATAATCTCCGTTTAGCCGTCTATCTAGGGGTAGTATACCATAGAAAGCTTTAGCTTAATGCCTAGGATCTAGGTGAACTCGTTCTAGAAAGCCAATATAAACTATGGGCCGTGGTTAGATATAATAGTATCTAGTAGTCCGTAAATTTGGTAGACGTAGTAGATATATAGTTAGGCTGCCTCCTTCGCATTAATATTCTTATAATAAGGGATTAAGAATAGGCGCTTGCTAAAGCGGTCAACTATAACTATAGCCATATTATATCCGTTACGGTCTATAGGTAGCTTGTGGAAATCTATAAAGATATACTGCTAGGGGCGCTTTGGTATTAGGAGTGGTTTTAATAGTCCTAGGGTCTTATCTTGTGGAATTATAGACCTACGGCAGTTATTACAGTTCCGTATATAGCGATTAATATCTATAACCATTTTAGGCTAGTAGTAGCGGTTACTAATAATCCTACGGGTCTTATTTTTTCTAGGGTGGGCTGTAGAGACCTAGGTATATGCTTTGGCAATAAGCTAAGTCCATAAGTTCTGTTCCTCTGCTACTACTAGCCGTTCCTAATACTTAAGTAATCTATTTTTAAGGGACTATGGGCTAGTAATATCCTTTGCCTTTTTACGGTACTCCTATAGGGAAGGGGCTGTATAATTTACTTATAGTAGCCTATTAATAAGGTTAAGTTCCATAGCATTAATAGGGCATATCTTAGCCTTTATAGGGTCCGTATTTAGTTCTGCCTATATTTAGGGATTAAGGTGCTCCAGTTATAGCAGTATCTAGGTCCGTAATATAATCTTTACAGCTATCTGGTTATTTAGGTCTTGTTTACGCCTTATAAGGGTATCTATACGGTTAGTTGCGCCTAGCCTATATATAATTAGGAAGTGGAACTAAGATAGGATATCTGCCTAGCGTGCCTACTAGGCCATAAGGGCCTTTATTATTATAAAGTATTCTAAAGCCTTATAATCTAAAACCACCTTAATAGGCTTAGGGGTCCCTTCTAGCTATGCACGCTAGTGCTAAAAGCTAGAGATAATAGCCAGCATTTCTTTGTTATAGATGTAGTAGTTTAGCTTAGCATCTATTATAGTCTTTAAATAGTATATAATAGGGTACCATTCTCCGTCCAGTTGCTTCTGGGAAAAGATACTAGCTATTACGCCGTCTAAGGTATTAGTTTCTAGCATTAAGGGCCGTTCTGGGTTAAAGTAGGCAAGCAGGGGAGCCGATACTAGCCATTTCTTAAGCTTATTAAAGGCCTGCCTATATATGGCGTTAAAGTGGAAGGGCTAGTCTTTCTTAGTAAGATGGTTAAGGGGCTAGGCGATCCTACTATAGTTTTTAATAAAGTGTTAGTAGAAGTTACAGAAACCTAAAAATAATTATACCCCCTTTATGGTCCGTAGGGGTGTCCACTAGTTAATTATAGCTGTCTTCTCTAGGTTGGCCTTAATTCCGTCTATACTAATAATAAACCCTAGGTACTTTATACGCTTAACACTAAATTCTAACTTCTTAATATTGGCCTGGAGACCAGTCTTGCGGAGCTGTTATAGGACTTTATAGATATGTTCCTAATGTTCTAGTTCATTCTTAGAGTAGATTATAATATTGTCTAGGTATACTGTATAGAAGTTATTAGGGTAGTCAAAAAGTACGTTATTTATATACCGCTGGTATATAGCTAGTCCGTTAGTTAATCTAAAAGGTAGTACTTTATATTTATACGATCCGTAGTAGGTCCAAAATGTAGTAAGATCCTTAAATCCTAGGTCTATCCTAATTTAGTAAAAGGCCTGGCGGATATTAAGATTTATAAAAATCTTAGCCTTACTTATACGGGCTAGCGTTTCCTTAAGCAAGGGCAGCGGATATTAGTCTTTATAGGTTATATAGTTTAGTTTATAGTAGTTAATGCAGAAATAGAGTCTACTATTAGGCTTTTTTATAAAGAGAATAGGTGCGGCAAAGGGGACTTAGCCAGGCTTAATAAAGCCCTTATTAAGGTTGTTAATAAGGTACTATTTAGTAGCCTATAGTTTATTGGTAGATTGCTAGCAGAGGGGGCTATAGCTAAGGATATTTTCTTTATCTGGCTTAATCTTAATCTTATAGTTATACGGTTAGTAAGGCAGGAGTGTGTTAGATGCTGCCTTAGAGAATATATCCTTAAATTCCTAGTATTAGTAAGGTAGTTTCTATTCTACTAGCTCCTTATCTATAAGCTTACTTTCCTTACTAAGCTAGTTACGGGCTAGAGCTTCCTTATCTTTAATTATCTAGTTAATTTTATATAAGCTAGTTATAAAGGCAACGGTATCGGGCCGTTTTAAGTTCTAGTAGAACCCTATAACACTAATACAGCAGATATTAACTAGTAGGAGGTTTATAGGTTTCTTTACAGACGTTCTATAGACTGTATTTTGCGATAGAGGGGTTACAACCCCCCTTAACTCCTGTTCCATCTTCCGTAAGTTATTCTTTTGGTCTATATATTTAGTACAGCGTCTAATATTCCTTGCTGCTCTTTATAGCTATATAGGGCCTAAGCCAGCTAGCTTATTACTAACTTCCTGGGTTTTTAGTGCTGGTAGTGCAATATTAATAGTCTGGGGGCGGCGTAGTATACGGACCCGTTGCGGATTAAGCTGTATATCTTTCTTAAAGGCCTGGTCCCTACGCATAGTATTGGCCTAGTAGACGGTGTCTATCTATAGCCACACAAGATTTTCTATTATAATGCTGATTTCCTTTATAAAAGAAGGTGTTAGGGGTAGGGTTTTGGGCCAGACAAGCTATTTACTCTGTATATTAAGCTATAAGCCTGATAGGCTAGCCATTTTCTTTTTAAGATTATATTATAGCTTCCTAGGTCCGTAATAAGAAAGGGGATATTATACTGCCTTCGTTTATCTATACGGAGGTAAATCCGTAAAATAGTTATAATAGGTGGTCCTATCCGTCCGTTATACCCATAAATAGGAATTAGTTTGGGTAGTTCTTTAAGGGGTGCATTTAAAAAGTTAGCCAGCTTTATAGCATACTGTGTGTCTATTAAGGCAAAGGTATTTGCTCCAGAGTTAGCTAAAGCAGAGGTTAAAACTTAATATCTATTACGGAATAAAGTATAAGGGATAGTGCAGCTTCTTCTACTAACTAGCCAACCTAGATTAATATATAACATATTAATTCCTTTTAACCCTAGAGAGGAGTCTTGCTCTAGGGTTCCTCTTTTTCCAACTCTATACCATCCTCCTAAATTAATAGGACCTTATTTATCTTTACCGCTATTAGGTAGTCTTTTATAAAGTGGTTTTTCTGGCCGTATAAGAAGCAGGCTCCTTAATTACTAAGGGCCTGTCTTTAGGAGTTACTGTATATAGGTTAAGTATTTGCCAGACCTACAGCGGGGCTAGCTGCATGGCTAGCCGCTAGGTTAACGGCGGGCGGTATAGTTAGTGCTATAGGGGTTGCAGATCTTACTGGGGCGCTATAGCCTATTATTATAGTACTTATATTCTAGTTGGCGGAGCTTCTAGTCTTATACCGCTTAGCGCATGCCTTAATTTAGTGGAGGCCCTGGTTAATAGCTAGGCACTAGTCTATAAGTTCCTTTAGCGTCTATATAGTAGTATAAACCAGTAGCACGGCGTGCTGTAGGTCTAGGGTAAGCTTATTAAAGAGGTCTGGCATTAAATCTTCCTAGGGGATTTAAGCCTATCTGGCTAGGTATAGAAAGCGGGTCTAAAAGACTAAGAAGGTCTCTGTCATTTTTATATTAAGGGCTTTATAGTTAAGACAGGCGTTCTATATCTTAAAGGGGTCCTTATAAATAGAAGATAGGTAGTTAATTATCTTTTCTCTAGAGAGGAAGGGGTCTGCCAAGTCCTAGGCATATCGCGGACGTAGATGCATCTGTGCGTCCCCGCCAGTACGGCCAAAGATATAGGCCATTTTAGCTTGGGTAGTAGGGAAGTGGTCTATATTAACTTTAAGCTTGTCTTATAGTTAAAGCTTCTAATTATTAAATATAGGGTTAGTTCCATCTATAAGTAATAGGGGGTCCGCAACCTTCGTGGACCGTAATAATACTAATACTGTACGTTGGGCTAGGACCTTAAGGACTATAGCAAGTCTCTAGGTATTTAATAACTCCTTGCTAGGTATAGGGGTGTCTCTGGTTTTAAGTAGCTCTTAAAGCCGCTTAATTTCGGCATTAGCTACTACAAGCTCTTCCTAGGGGGTTAAGACGGCGACTGTTTTACTATTAGAGGTATTTATAGGTCCTACAGCGGCTTTACCAACTACTATATTTCTTGGCATGGTAGTAGGGGTATTAGGTAATTTCCAGTGTTTGTTTATTTCCTAGGGGTTCTAGTCTATGCGTATCCTATTCTTAGGTTTCGCGTTCTGTTTGTGTTCTTTTAGTTCTTAGGGGTCTGTCCTATCCTTATAGTCCTAGTGATATCCTTAGGGTTCTATTCTGTGTCCTTATCCTATTTATGGCCTTATAAATATATTTAAGTTCCTTCTTAGGAAAGAAGAGTAGTAACAAGCTTTAGATAATGTTAGCGACTTGGTCAATTAAGGCACAAGCACGGCAAGAAGGTCGCGCAAGCCTGTACAATTGGATTGTCTATAAATGAGGATCCAAAGCTAGAGAAAGGAAAGGGGAAGAACGGAAGCACTGCTCGAAGTTATATACAATCTTCTGGTCACGTGATAGCAACTTGCCGCAACTTGCCATCACGTGACGGCAGTTTGCGGCAATTTGCCAGTGCCGTAACACTTTATAAGAGTTAATAGATTAGTTAATAAAGATTAATAATAGGATCTATTAAAGGGAATAAGCTAAGAAAGGGCAAAATAGAGTTCTATAATTATGTGAGGCGTAGGGTATATATTAATAAAGTCAGAGCTAAAAACTATAAAATAGCAGAGAGCTAATAGATCTAAGCGGTACTAAAGAGTCTAAACAATAGAATAAGAAACTATAAAAACCTAGAGGTTAAGGATTAAGTAATTATAGGACTAAGGAGCAGAGGTTAAACCAGGGATCTTAGTAGTAGAAAATGTTTAGGCGGACTTTATAATAAGAAGAATAGTTTAAAGAAAAAGCTTGCATAAATTATAGAAGGAAAGGTTATTTTACTAGAGACTATAGAGGTAGTTAGAGTAACCACGCGGTAAAGGGCACTAGGTTGTTAGAGTATAATAATATAAATAAAAGTATATTGCGTGGGCCAAGGAATGCTTAATTAAGCATTTTGTGTTTTGTTATAATAACACATGCTAAATTTATAAGGACGCTAAGTATGGTATAAGCTATTAGCTATAAGAGCTAGAGTTAAAAGGACTTAAAGAAACTAGAGAGTTAAATAAAGAATAAGATTAACTCTATAAGCTGGATTAAGATATTACAGTAATATGTAGATAAAGATTAGTAACAATGATAATAGAGTTAGAGTACTTATTAATTAACAGTAATAAGGAAGAAAAAGAGGCTAACTAGGAGCACTTAAACCTTAATAATATAATAGAAGTAGAGACTAAGACCACTATAGAACACAGATTAGTAATGGGTATTATAACACCATTAGATACGGAATCCATTGCTTTATAAGATGGAAGGAGTAATATCTAAAGAAGATTAAGTAAGCAGACGACTGCTAGTGCTAGCTTACCACTTAGTAAAGGCAAAAGGCTATAGGCTTAAGATTCTTAAGAAGAGATAAAAGATGCTTAAGATTCTTAAAGTGAGATAAGATATAATTAAACACCTATAACGGACGAAAACTAATAGGGAAGAGCAGCGGCTTAGTTTAAAGAGTACTATATAAGTATAGAACGCAAGTTTAAGAACTATAAGTTTAGGGAATAAATAAGAACATTAATTATAGGTAAACGCAGTGTTTAGTCTAAAGATTAAAAAGTTAATACCAAGATTAAGAAGCAAGACGACTTTAAGGATCTAACTGTAAGACGTAGAAAATAAGAAACTATAGATAAGTTTAGGTAAAGAATTATTATATAGCAGGAATAAAAGCTAGATAGGAGATTAGCTATACCAGGACGTATAAGGGACAAAGCACCTATATAAAGAATCACTAATAGGCCTAAGGTAGGGACGCCTAAAGTAAAATGGTTAAATAAACTAGAGTAAGAAGAGGATCTAGGGATTTTAACTAGATTTAAAGAAAGACATACTAAAGGATATTATAATGCAGTAATAATAAGGTACTTTCTTATAGACAGACTATATACACTAAACTAGTTATATAGAAAGTGGTATAGGCAACAATACAATAATAAATAGGAAGATTTCTATATATAGCTGGACGAAAAAGTTATTTAAGACTAACCCATTATAGAGAAACGCATAAGTTATATTAAAGGAGCATTAATTATGACGTTAAGGAACCTAGAAGAAGGATTTAGGGACTAGAGAAGTAAGTAATAAATCTTAATACCTGCAAACAAAAAACTGATGGTAAGATTGGCTAAATAAAGGCTTGAACTTAAGAATAAAAATAAGTTAAGAGTTAACCTAAGTTACTTAGCATATTATACACTATTATGGATAGCTTGTGTGGATAATATATGTAATATATATAGAGTACCAAAAGACAAAGCTTAAAAGTACCTAATAAGGATATATTGGGCACTAGACAAAAAAAAGTATAGAGATGCTAAGTATATTGTCGGTATCACTTCCGGTAATACGTAATGCTATTGCAATAGTATGGGTGGTAACTGATTTTAATTGATGCTTATTGATTCTCCTATTCTATAGGTGGAATTTGGTGGAATTCTTAAGCTTGCTTAGCTTACGTAATTAACCCCTTTTGACTCGCGTTCGTAGGCAAGTTGCCGCAAATTGCCCTAGATTGCCGTCACGTAATGGTAATTTACGGTCATATAACTGCAAGGACGCAACCTTGATTAGACACTAAGAGTATTTAGTTTTTAACGGTGCTTAAGCACGCCGCCTACCAAATTCCACTACTTTCTACCTGTTAAATTCCACTACTTTTCACCTATTAAATTCCACTAAATTCTGCCAAATGGCTAAAGTAACCAATCACGATTTTCTATACCCAGTATGGAAAATTGCCATTAGCTTGCTTAGTACTAGCGCCTTAGCTACTAGCTCAATATCTTTACACTCTCTATTCCTATCTTTCTATCTTCTCCTCTCTCTACCCACTCAGTAACCTATAGCTTAATTGTATTTATATTAATTAGGTCCTTTAACGCTTGGCAAGGTTTTAATTTTGTTATAGCGTCTATAGGGTTACTGCCTCTATTAATCCATTTAATCTCTGCTATTTCTCTTCTCTCGTATAATTATCGTAAACACATTAGGTTAACCATAAGTCATTTCTCTTATATTGTCCCGAGTTTGACTAGGCAGTTATATAGAGATTTTAAATCAGTATAAAGGGTAAGTGGTAGTCGTTTGAGTTGTAGGATCTTCTTAATGGTTACTTTAATTATAGCTCCGGTGTTAAATCCGTGGGCCATACCATATAGTTTAGATGCTAAGACGCTTTATATAACTCGCTTGCATTTAATAGATGACCAATAGAGGATATTAGCCCTATTATCCTTATCCGCGAGTATAATAACAAAGCCAATCTAAGAAGAGAGGTCGTAGTTATTGGCAAAGGACGAGTCCATAAATATTATCAGTTTAAGAGTGCTTATATCAAGTCATACGAAGCGAAATCCTTGGGAGGGATTATTAATTTGCCATTACAGCCGCTTATTAAGCTACTTCGCATGTTCTTCCTTTAGGTTAATAACTTATACTATAAAGGAGAGGTTAAAGGCAGCTTCTAGTTAATAGACTATGGCGATATAGGCTCCTCTTACTCTCTGGGCAACGTACTAGTCCTTTAGTATAACTACCTTACGAACTTCCCCTCTGGAGCTAGTTAGGTCTATAGCCTTTATAGTGACCAACTTTAGGTTCTAGTATTAACGTTCCTAGGTAAGGGCTATTAAGTCCTTTTCTTGCCTAATACAGCCTCCGTTAAACTTAATTAGGGTATTTAGCATAAGCTTCTCTCTCTCCTTTACTAGAAACTTTGCTTCCTAAAGCCTAGCTTCTTCAGCCTCCGCGAAGGTTTTATTAGCAAGAAATAGTGTATTATTAGTCTATAGTCCTACAATTCTAAAGCTGTTGCTATTTGTGTATAACAAGCAAGGGTTATATATTAATTGGTTCATCCATAGCTTGTTAAGGTAGTGGCGGTAGTATATATTAAACTAATGGTTGCCGGCTTCTGGGACACTATAGAGTGGTTTAATAACTCTTAGAATTAATCCATTCTTTAGTTTAAGTTCTAATAGTAGGCGTACAAAGAAGTCTCTATTTAGGTGGGTACTGGACTATATGTAAGCTTGTGAGATATTATATAGGTATAAAGAGGCTGGTCTTCTTTCGTTTCCTTATAGGGTTGCCATAAGTGCTAGGATAATTCTCTAGCTGACACGTTAAATGGTTGGTAATTATATTAAGACCAGATCTTTACTATAGTTGTTATAGGCTTATATAACTAGTCTAGATTTCTTAAAGGCCTTGTCTATTCCAGTGTTCTTAATCTCATTAATAAACTAGGAGTTAAAGATTCTGACTCCCTTTAGAACGTCTACTATATTAATAAAGTTAAAGACACCTTTCTTAAGTAAACCGTTTATCTCCTTGCGTTAAGACTCTGTAAATAACAGTAAGGTGCACTCAAGGGTTATAGTATTAGGTTTTATCGGGCTATCGTTAATAAATATTAATACGTCCGCGATGTTTTGCTAGGACTTTATTAGCAATCATTATGTCCGTTTTAATCTTCAGAGGGATGTAGTAGTTATTAGTTCCTTAGTTAATTCCTCAGTTAGTTCCTCAGTCGGTTCCTCGGTCAGTTCCTTAATTAGTTCTTTAAACGGCTCCTCCTCTGGTTCCTTATTAGGTTCTTCTAGTTTAGGTTATAGGTATAGCTTTACTATTATGGTCCTAAAGTCAGTAGGTCCACTAGGGAGTTATACCTTACATATTTCTCCATCAATTCCGAGCAACTTAAATGGGCCAGTCTATCTGCCGCTTTGTCCAATATTGCCTTTACGCCATATAAGCACGTCTAAGTTAAGGGGGAGGTCGTGGATTATGGTGACAGATAGACCATTTCGTTGGTTCAGTGCATTATCAACTTACTTCTTTACCCTAATCCTTACAATCTCCTCTATTACCTTCTTTATAGCTGCCGCTCGCTATATAATAGAGGGTGCTGGTAGGTCAAGTTCGCTTATATAAGGGTAGGCACCAAAGACAAGAAGTGTTAGGACTAAGCTATCTGGGCCAGCTGTGTCATTAGCGGCCTTTACCGCCATTTATAAGGCCAGTTCTTTGGTTATTCCTAAGTCCTATAGCTCCTCCGTAATTATCTAGTATGCTTAGCATAGTATTAGATAAGCTCTTTCTACTATTCTAAGAAACTAGTAAGCTTCCACTAGGACGCTCTTAGTTAATATAGCCATTACCATAGCGTGCTATCGAAACTCCTTGCTTATAAAGTTCTTCCCGGCGTTATAGGTAATATAATTAAATAGTCCAATATAGGTGTCAATCTAATATAGTTATAGGATGTCCCAGGTATGTTTTACGGAGATATTACATAGCTATCTCACAGCTTAAAATCTAGTAGCTTTATTAATTACATAGAGAATAGGACTCCCGTTAATATATATAATATTAACAAAAATAGAATAGTTAAAATTAGAATCTTAGTCTTCTTATAGTGTGAATTTAAACCATCTGGGAGACTTACTATATTTCTGGCAGTAGGAACAGTACTTAGTAAGGTAGTTAATGGCCTGCTTATTAATATTATCGTAGCCAGAGCGTTCTAGTACCTTATATAGCTTATCTGCAAATAGATGTCTAAAGCAACGGTGGAGTTAGCGGAGTTTAGTAGTAGTTAGGTAGTAAGGGTTTTAATTAAACAAGTAGGTTATAAATAACTATAGTAACTCTTCCCATAATAGGAAGGGGTAACTAAATTAGCAAATTACTGGCACCAATTTTATTAGGGTAACTAGGACGTTCTTAAGGTTATTATAATAGACCTTTAGTATGTCCATATCTACAAGGCATAATAGGAAGGGTGTATCAGCCTTTATAATATAAAACTCAACGTTGCTAACTAGTGTATTAACTGTGACGGAGCTAATAGAAGAGGTAGAACTAATGCCAAACTAGACATTAATAGCGCCAGCCTTTAAGGTATCGATAACAGTATTATAGGTCTTTCTATATACGAGGTATTGTCTATAACCTACTGTTAATCTCTTTAAAGCTCTGGTATTAATTATTACTCCATAGAACTTGTCGGATATATACCGGTTAATAGCAACGTAGGTAAATAGGTCTAGGTCATTGTAGTAAGTAATTAAATTAGTGCCGGTAATTACATAGGTAAAGGATTAGTCTGCTAAGTTAGTTACAGTATTAATAGCTCCTTCATACTATATTGTTCCAAAAGAGGTAAGGAACAGTTCAGTCTATTCTTAGGTTGGAGATGCTATTAGTAACTTAATATTAATTATAAGAGCTTCCATTGCCTTATTAATAGATTCTAAGTTAAGTTCATTACCATTATCATCTATTTCTTTATACTTAGTAATATACTATTAGGCATGTCTATTAAAGCGGCAGTTAAATCTGTCCTTAAACTTCTTCTTTAATTTATTACATTCTTCTCTAGAGTGTTTGGATAACTAATAACCTTCTTTATTATAGACAAAGTAGCGCTTCTTTAGTAATGCATATTAGCCGGATAAGGATAATTATGTTCTATAAGGTGACTAAGGGTATTATCTGTAGTAGCGGCGGTTAGTAAAGAAGGCTTAGGGGTTTTTACTATTTAACTTTTCAAATATTATAATAGAGGATTATAAGTCATTAATTAGGCCAGTCAAGCTATTAGAAGGTTTAAAGTAGGCATATTAACACGCTGGTAACTCCTAGCAGGCGTTAATAAGCTTATTATAAAGGAACTTATCTATGTATAAATCTGGGTCAAGACCATGCTGGAGGTGTCTTAGTTCTTTAATAAGTAACTATAGGCAGTCTAAAGTTAATTTTCCAGCATTCTCGCTCTTGCCTATTATGGACTTTAGAGTTATCAAGTTCCATTATCCTAATATACTGCGTCTATATTTAGGTCCCTCAAAGTAATTACGTATAGCGTCGCAGATTTGGTTAAATAAAAGGGTCAGGGTAACATTTTTAAGGTTAGTGTAGTAGTAGTCAAGTACTAGACCATGTAGTATTATAGGGTAGGCTTTAACCTTAGCTTCTTAGGGTACGTCGGCTCTACTATAGAGGTTGTAAAAGATAGTAAGTTTAAAGTTGAAGTTATCATCTTCTCTGCTATACTTATTGTCTTCCGTGTATATCTTTATAAGGTTTGTTAACTCCTTACCAAAACCCTAGTTTTAACTCTGTCCCCTAGGTGGTTCTAGTTATAGGGTTAAGTTAATATAATTAGGTTCCTGTTATAGGGGTGGTATAGGGGTAGGTTGGGGTGTAGTGGGTGGTATTATAAGTAGGGTAGGGTTTATAGCTAGTGAGATTAAGATTAGGGTTTTAATAGTACTAGTGCTGGCGAAGTTGTTCTTAAGAAGGTAGTTAATTCGTCCTAAGGTAAACTTTCCTCTAGTTGCCATGTGCTCCTTAATCTTAGGCTTAGTCCATTCTATAGGGTCTTCTTCTTATAAGGTGTTAAATAGCGATTTAGGGACTGTAGCATTCCTATACTTTCTTATCCATATGCCATTAGTCCGTAGGAATGTTCGGAGCTTTTAGATACCAATTTAGTTGCAATCCTTAAAGATTTATATCATAAAGTTTTAAAAATCTTCCTTATAGACCTCCCATAGTTCATCATCCTTAAGGTTATATGCTTTGTATTCTAGGATCTTAAACTTCACAAATTTATTAATATCCTTTGTGGTGGTTTCGTCGGACTATAAGTTGATGCCTTTAGGCCATTTATCCTGTCCTGCGTTGACTTATGCCCTAATATCTAACATATTAATTCTTGTCTCGTAACTCCTATTAAGTTCAATTTTAGATTCTAGATAAAAAACGCGTAATGGACGCGAACCAAGGGCCTATTAAAAGGGTTGGTTTCTTAAGTACCTAACGCGTTTAAAATGCGTAATGGACGCAAACCAAGGGCATATTAGATAGGGGTTAACTTTTCAAGTACACGTTGACTGATGCTCCTTAACGTGATCTGGGTAGTATAAAATGCATAATAGACATAAACCAAGGGCCTATTAAAAGGGGTTAGTTCCTTAAACACCTAAGGGCCGTATATAAAAAATTAAGGGCCTATTAGATAGGGGTTAACTTTTCAAATACACGTTAACTAATGCTCCTTAGCAGGCGAGATTGGTAGAGGCCTTTAGCAGGGACTGATTAAGCTCGTCTCTCTTTATAGATAATACGTCTCCTAATCTATAATCACTAATTAGTGTCAGTATCACTTCCGGTGATACGTAATGCTATTACAATAGTATAGGTGGTAACCAATTTTAATTAATGCTTATTGATTCTCCTATTCTATAGGTGGAATTTGGTGGAATTCTTAAGCTCGCTTAGCTCACGTAATCAACCCCTTTTAACTCGCGTTCGTAGGCAGGTTGCCGCAAATTGCCCTAGATTGCTATCACGTGATAGCAATTTGCGGTCACATAACTGCAAGGACGCAACCTTAATCAGATATATATATATAGATAGCACCTAGTAGAAGTATAGAGTTAAGGGGACCTAATACTTTAGCCAGGAAGATTCCTTATAGAAGAATGCCTAGATAGATAATAGTAGTGGAATTGTCTAGAAAATACTTATCTATAGTACGTAGAGGAAAAGAAGTAAACTAAGTATTAGCCTAAAACGGACTAAGTATAAATAGGATCTAGTAGCTAATAGTTAGGAAAAGGGAAGGCCTATAGGACTAGAGAGAACTAGTGGTAGAGCCTTAGACCCTTAAAGGAATTTAAGGTTAACACCTAAATCTATAAGTTAAGTAGTAAGATTAATAGTTTAAAGCATTAATAGATAGTGGAGTAATAAGAAACCATATATTACTAATAGCAGTGGAAAGGATGGGGTTATTATATAGACAAAAGGAACATCTATATCCACTAATAACAATCTTAGGAGATTAGATAGCCTATAGAGGAGGTATTATTAATCTTAAAATAGGACCTATTTAGTTAACTATTAAAGGAAGGCAAGTTAATATATCTTTTAATATCCTACTATTGGGGAAGGATAAGGTAATACTAGGAATGCCTTAGTTATAGGAATATAATCTAAAGATTAATTAGGTTATAAGTTAGGTTAATATTAGGGATACTTAACAATATAAGATGTAATAGCAGACTAAGTTAGTATGGTACCAAGTTAGAGCAATATATAAAGAGACTAAGTGAGGCTTAAGTTATGTACTAAAGAGATACTATAAGTATAGTAAAAAGTTATAGTTATGTACTAAAGAGATACTATAAGTATAGTAAAAAGTTATAGTTACTAGAAAGTAAGAAGCTATTAGAGTATATAGTATAGGACTATAAAATAGAGTTAGAACTAGGAACTAGTCTAAGGTTCTTTCTAATCTATAAGCTTATTAAAACTAAGTTAGTAGCGCTTAAAGAGTTTATCTAAAAGAACTCATAAAAGGGATATATTAGACCATTGCAGTTATTAGCAGGATATTTAGTACTGTTTATCCTAAAGAAAAATAGAAAACTTAGGATATATATTAACTATAGATAGTTAAACAGCATTACCAGAAATGATAGGTATTCTTTATCCTTAATTAGTGAAATCTAAAATAGGATAGGTAACGCGAAGATCTTTATAAAGATAGATTTAAGATGGGTATACTATTAGATCTAAATTAAGGAAGGCAATAAATAGAAGGCAGCCTTTAGGTTAAAGAAAGGACTATATAAGCTATTAGTTATATAATTTGGGCTTATAAACGCACCAGTAATGTTTTAGAAGCGAATTAATAGTATATTAGAAGAATACCTTAATAATATTATCATCTACTTAATAAGTGAGGAAGAATATAGAGAATATGTTAAGTAGGTTTTAAAGAGACTATAAAAGGAATAAATGCTAGTAGTAATTAAGAAATGCGAGTTCTTTACTAGGAAGACCAATTTTATAGAATTTATTATTAAATTAGGAAAAATTAGCATGGACCTAAAGAAAGTTAAAGCTATAGTAAGTTAGTAAGAACTAGAGAACGTTATATAGTTAAGATTATTCCTAGGGTTTTGTAACTACTATAGGAGGTTTATAACATAGTAGTTAAAGAATATTAAGCTATTTATAAGACTAATAAAGAAAGAGGAACTGTAGGTATAGGGAAATAAGTAAAAGAAGTTATTTAAAGAACTTAAGGAGTTGTTTACCTAGGAACTAATCCTTAAGATCTATTAACCAAAGTTAAAAACAGTTATAGAAATAGATGTATTAGACTTTGTACTAGGAGTATATTTACTATAGAAGCACTAGGACGCATAACATCCAGTAGCATACTATAGTTGGAAGATAACACTACTAAAACTAAACTATAACATCTATAATAAGGAGTTATTAGGTATAATTACAGTACTTAAGAAATAGAGAGCATTCTTGCAAGGTATAGAAAAACTATTTATAGTTAAACCGGACTATAAGAACCTTATAGGATTCCTAATAATAAAGGAACTAAACCAAAGATAGGTTAGATAGGCGGAAATGCTTATAGAATATTATTTTAAAATTTAGTATACTAAGGGTATAGATAATGCAAGAGTAGATGCTTTAAGCAGAAAGGCTAAACTATAGAATAATAAGAAGCCATTAGGGGCTTTACTATAAAAGGATTAAGATAGAGTAATTAGGTATAATTATCTAAAGATTACAGTAACTAGAGAAAGTTAGGTTTATAAATTACTAGAGAGTAATTAGATATAAAAGATCCTAAAGGCATAGGTAGAGAATCTAGACTTAAAGTAATATAAGAATAGGGAAGTAACCTATGTTCTAAAGGTAGTAGCAGAAGAATTTATAAAAGAGTTTTATAAAGGAATAATATAAGGATATAATAGAGCTATAGGCTTAGTGTTAAGACTTTAAGAGGAGTATATTATTTAAGGAATTTAGGGACTAGCGAGATAAGTTATAAAGGAATATCTAGATTGCTAAAGAAATAAACTAATAAGGCATAAGCTGTATAGAGGGCTATAACCTATTAAAATACCAGAAAGACTATAGGAGGTTATATTATAGGACTTTATTATTAAATTACTAAAGTTAAAAGATCCTATTACCGGACAAGATTATAATACAATATTAGTAATAGTGGATAAACTAACAAAGTGGGGATACTTTATAGCGTATATAGAAGAAATATCCGTAGAAGATATAGCTAGAATCTATATTAAAGAAGTGTTTGTAAGATATAGAGCACTAATAAAGATTATATTAGATAGAGATCTAAGATTTATAGCAGTATTTTAGGAAGTATTTTTAGCAGAATAAGGGGTTTAAGCAGTAATATTAACTGCATATTACCTATAGATAGATAGTTAAACTAAAAGACTAAACTAGACACTAGAACAGTATCTAAGGCATTATATTAATTATATATAGAATAATTAGATATTGTTATTACCAGTTATATAGTTTGTATATAACGCAATACTATAGAAAGGGATAAACACGTTACCTTTTAAAGCAAACTATAGGTATAAGCTAAGAACGTTGTTAACACTATAATAAGTAAAGAAAACAAGTAGTATAACTAAAGAAAGAATAGAGATGTTAATAAGTCTTTATAATTACCTTAAAGAAATAGCTAAACTAGTATAAGAAAGAATAAAAAAGTATTATAACGCTAGGAGATCTAAGGGACCAGATCTTAAGGAGGGGGATAAAGTATAGCTACTACACAAAAATTTTAAGAGTTAATAACTAAGTAAGAAGTTGGACCATATTAGACTAGGACCATTTACAATTAAGATAAAAATTTTAGAAGTCACGTATAGACTTAACTTACTAGAAAAGATAAAGATCTACCCTATATAGTATATTGTAATGCTAGAGCTAGCATATGGGAATATTAAGCTACTAGTCTATAAGGAAGATATATATAGAGGACAAGAAGAGGACAAATAGTAGGTTTTAAAGATTATTAGTTATAAGAATGTAGATAATAAAATATAGTATAAAGTAAAGTGGATAGGCTATAATAAGACTACCTAGGAACTACTAAGTAACCTAAAGAACGCTATAGGAAAGGTACGGGAGTATTAGAAAAAAGTAGGTTAGAAAGCATTAAAAAAGAATCGCTAAATGTCACGGGGCGCGGAACAGTGGCAGCTAAACGTATATATTCGAGGAGTCTACAAGACGTTACGCAATCAATCGTAAGGGTCAAGGGCGTAAGGAGGTGATATACCTACGCGTAGCTGACGTAAGCTGTACGCGAGGTGTACGCAAGAGCACGGGGCTCTCCTATAGAGGCCCCTGCGGTATAGTTCCGTGACACTACCCCCCCTCCTATAGAGGCGGAGCTCCGGCAACGCTGTGGTTGCTATGTATATATAGTAAGGTATAGAGAAGAAAAGGAAATATCGCTAAAGGCTTATAACAACGTCACATAATAAAACTTGGCACCTAAGAATTCAACCAATTAGACAACTTTAACCGCTAGTTAAAGTTCCTAGACATCTCAACGATTTTCCAGTCACGTAATCACACTTTGCCATTATATAATAGCAATCTGCGGCAATCTAACGGCAATTTGCCCTTACGTAGCAATGTACGGTTTAACTCTATAAGGGCTCCCATAGAGGATTAGGCACGAAATCTCTGCTTAGGCCCGGTTTCTGTGGGTTTGCGTGGTAAAAATCGCTGATTAAATCCTTTGCATTTTTGAAGTCTTCCCATAGTTGCCATTCTAGCTAGTCTATGTCAAATCCTATATAGATAGCTCTATAGTAGAGCCACCGTCCCCTGCCTTTGCCACGGTATTTAGAGTTAATAATTCGTTTAATAGTCCACTCCTTATAGTTCTTGTCTTCGTTCTCATCTCAGATTAGTACTGGTAGAGGTTTAGGCTATATCTATTCTAGTAAGGGGTTAGACTAGTAAAGGTGTAGTAGCTATAGGTGAAATACAGGCCATATCCCGTGGGTAGCTAGGGCAGGCAGGAGCTCTAGCTTATATGCGGCTCCCCTATTAATAACTCGTTTAATTTAATAGGGGCCGAGATTCTTATAATTGAGTGACTTCATAGGCCTCTGTATAGAGATATTGCGTACATCTAGCCATACCCAGTCGCCAACACGCATCTCCGGTGGTGGCGCTCTATAACGATCAGCGAAGTAGGCCTACTTTGCTTAAGCCCAGGCCATTTCTCCCTTACAGTAGTTAAGTAGATTTTTCATGCGGTCTACATATTACTCGGCAAGTAGCATCTTAAGGCGTTTCCCATATAGCAGTTTCTTATTAATAGGTTCTGGTAGCTCTATGCCAGATTAGGGGTAATAACCCTTATTCGCAAAGAACGGGGTAAGTCCTATAGTGGTTAAGACATGGTTATTTGCTATGAATTTACCTAGTAGAAGGTAATCCACCCAGTTATCCTAACTATAGGCGACTACCTATCGTAGGTACGCTTTTATGCTAGCATTAGCTTTTTCTGGTTGCCCGGCAGTTTTATAGTGGAAGGATGTAAACATCTTAATAGAGGTGCTAAGATATTGGCAGATTCGTCTCCATACATCGGAGTTAAACTATGTGCCTTGGTTGGATGTAATCAAGTTAGGTAGCCCATATAATTGGTAGACTTTGTAGAGAAAGGCATTAGTGACGTCACTAACGGCTACGCCTTTAGTAGGGATGTAGTGGCGCTCTTTTATAAGTTGGCATATTATCATAAGGATATTCTTATAGGTACAGCCGTGTCGTTTATAGGGTGGTAGGTTAATAATAAAATCTATAGCAATATCTGCCCATCGTCGTATGGGTACTAGTAGAGGGTATAGTAGTCCTTAGTACTTTGTATTAAAGGCCTTAGCGCGCTTATAACTATAGTAGGTACCTATAAAGTGTTCAACTGAGTCTATTATCTTGGGCTAGAAGTAGTATCGGCTAAGGAGCTTATAGGTCCCTTTTTTTCCTAGGTAGCCGCTTGACCGGAGGTCATAGGCCATTTAGATTAGTTGCCGTTATAGGTTTTCTAAGTTAGGGATAAATAGGCGGCCTCTATAGTAGAGCCTATTCTCTCTTACTTCTAAGGCTGCCATATTAATCTGGCCCAAGCTTCGGAGGTTCGTAGGCAGCGTATAGGTGCTAGCAGTCTTTGCGGCAATAAGTTAATGCAGTAGTAGGTTAACGGAGGTGTTATATACTGCGGTAATAAGCTTGTTAATTTTAGGAGGTAATTCTAGTTCTATAGTATAAAGCTAAGGTACAGTTGGCTCTATTATGGGTAGCATACCTAGGGCTAAGTTCCGTGCTTTTAGGATTGTCTGTTGTTGGAACTAATTATAGGGGTTATCTTCTAACTAAGGAAGGTCTTGCGAGCGGCGTATTAGGCTATTAGGCTTAGTGCCTTATACTCCTAGTCTATATGCAATTTTAAAGTTAAAACTAGAGAGGAACTCGTTCTAATATGCTTAGCGTCAGTTTAGCTACTTTATGGTTATAAAGTACTTAAGGTTGCGATAATCCGTAAGGACTTTAGTTAGCTAGTTAGGTTCTACTAAGAAGAGTTCTAGTTAGAATTCTTCGAACGCTTATATAATCGCAAGGAGTTCCTTATTATAGATCTTATAATTACACTCTTATAGTATAAGCTTAGACGAGTAGAATGCGACTAGGTAGAGGAGGCCGTTATTACCCATCTAGGAAAGGATGCCTGCGTTAACGTGGTCTAAGGAGTCGGTTTTAAGATAGAGTTATCGTCCTGGTATAAAGTGAGCTAGGATAGGTGCTTTAGTAAAGGCATTTTTAAGGTCTTGGAACGCTTTCTCGTATTTAGGCGTCTAAGCAAAGCGTAGGTGCGTTTTTCTTCCTTTTACAGAAAGGCCCTTCGTTCGCATCATTGCTATAAGTGGTGCTACTACGCCTAAAAAGTTGTATATAAATTTCTAATAGAAGTTGGCAAAACTAAGGAAGGCTTATACATCCTTAATACAGTTAGGGGCTTACTATTTAGCAATTATACATACCTTCTTGGGGTCTATACGGACACCCTTAGTAGTAACAATTAGTTTAAGGTATTTTACTTCTATAACTGAGAATTCGCGCTTCTTTAAATTAATATAAAGTCCTACTTCCCTAAGGCGCTATAGAACCTTTCAAACGTGCTTAGTATACTTAAAAGGGTCGTCGCTATAAATAAGTATATCATCTAGGTATACAGAGCAGAAGTCGTCGAGGTAGTCCTATAAGGCGTTATTAATGTAGCTTTAGAAGGCGCCTAGGCCATTGCATACGCTAAAGGGCATAACGGTATATTCAAATTGGCCGAAGCGCGATACGAATACGGTTTTCCATTCATCACCTTTCCGTATTCGGAGATAGTTAAAGGCGGCGATAATATCAAGTTTAGTATAGATTTTGGCTTAACTAAGTCGCTTAAGGGTCTCGCGTATAAGCGGTACTGGGTATCAGTTCTTAATTGTAATAGCATTAAGTCCTTTATAGTTAACGCAGAATCAGATACCTCCCCCTAGCTTCTTAGCAAGAAGGATAGGGGCGGCTGCTAGTAATATACTGGAATAAATGAACCCTTTATCAAGGTGCTTGTTAATATACTTTTTTACAACTAGGAGTTTATCTTTTAATATTAGGTAGGGTCTCTTATAAGGTAGCATTTTCCCTTATTCAATGTTAATGGCATAGTCATTAGGTTAATATAGGGGGAGTATATCTACGCCCTTTTGTAAGCATATGTCGATAAAGTCGTAGTACCTCTTAGGGAGGAGCTTGCGGAGTTCCTTATTGGTAAGTCCTTTTTTAAGGTTTATAAACTTCTTAAAGTCTAAAGGTAAAAGTCCGTAGAGTTCCACAGGGGCGTCGTCTTCTAAAAGGTCGACTATGTCTATTCTGTTACTATAGAGAACGTGGTCCTGTTCTTTATTAAGCTTATATAGTCGTAATCAGGAAGCTGTAGCAACGGTCCAGCCTTTCTTATATACTATGCGGTAGAAGGCCGCAGCACTTACATAGTAGCAGTTGGTTGTAGGTAGGGTAATAAGGGGTTCCTTAGGTTAATATCCTAGGGAGTAAATAGAGGCGGCTAGGCCATACCCTAGGCAAGTCTCTCTGCAGTATTTAGAGTTAAAGGTTACTTCTCTCTTTTTCTAGTCAATGGCGGGGTTATATTGTTCGAGCCAGTTCATTCCAAGGATAATAGGGTAGTTGGCAAGTGGTATAATATAGGCCCAGAGCTCTTCCTAGTGCCCATTTATGTCTAGGTAGAGTTATGCCATATAGGTAATCTTCTATGCGGTATAATTACCGTCAGCGAGTCATAGGGCGCGGGCTTTAGTAAGGGGTAAGGTAGGTAGGTTATAAGTGCGCATAAATTGGGTATCTACAAATTTATTAGTAGCTCCGCAATTAATCATAAAACGGCTTTTATATTGCTTTTTGGCAGTAGTTCCTATTATAGGTAAAACTATCTATTTCCGTCCGTTTATCTTTACTAAGTTATCTATTAAGTAGGCCGATATATAGATCCCTCTATTATTAGGGCGTCCTAACCCGCGACTTAGGGCTGGGACTTGGCGTTTTTCGCTTCCGTATCCAACTCTACTGCTATTGCTGCGTCTTCGTCTTATACGGTAGCGGTACGTAGCGAGGTGTTCGGTGTTTAAGGTATAAAGTTAGGTGTTAGGCAGCGATTACCGAACCTAGCTATTAGGCAGTTTAGGTTCTTGTAATAATAGCCTTCTTAACGGCATCTATAGCAGCGCCCTAGCTTCTAAAGTAGCTCGCGCTCTCCGTCTAGGAGCTTATATAAAAAGGTTAGTATAAAGAGGTTGATATTGGCTCTAGTATTTATAGTAGGCGTTGGTAACCTAGTGTATATAGGTGTGGTTGGCCTAAAGGGCTTCTGTATAGGAGCCTTTGGGCGAGGGTTAGCAGTAGAGATCTAATTCAGCCGTCATTTAATCTTCTGTAGGGCTGCCACCATGCTATATACGTTATTATAATTATAACTAGCGGTAGCGTAACTAAGGCGATAGGTGACCTTTTTAAGGAGATCTTCCTGGTCTTTAGCATCGTCTTAGAAGAGGACTCTAGTGTATTTCTAGAACTTAACATAGAACTCGTTAAATAACTTAGTGGGACTTATCTTTAGGGCGCGTAGTTTGGCTCAACTGGTGGCCACTAGGTCATAGTCGCGATATATTAGGTTAAGATCGTTAAGGACCTCCTAGTAGGACTGCCACTTCTAGGGGCCATTAGTCTCCTATCAGGCGAAGAGTCTGTTAAATAGGGTACCCTTTATACACCTAATAATATAACCAATCTTAGCATCCTCCCTAGGAAAAAGGTAGGTGCTCTAGGTTAGTTTCTCACAGATTTACATCTTCCAGTGGCTATATTCCTTGCGGTCTCCCTAGAAGACTAGGGGATTAGGGTATTGTGTATTAGACCCCACAATTATGGCTTAAGTTTAGTCGCTATTATAGGAGTCGTCCCTGTTAGGTGAAGCTGCTTAACGCTAACTTTTGGCTAAGCGTTAAGTGGGTAAGGTTGCCGGAGGCGTAGAGACTTAGGTGGTATAGTACATAGTAAGGAGGTACTTAGTGTTGTTACGGATATGCTTATTAAGCTAAGACTGTAGGTATTTAATTATGCCCTCCTTTTTAGTAACCTAAGCAATAAGTACAATCTTAGCTTTCTTTAGTTGTTGGACATTACGCTTAGATATATAGAGGTTATCTTCAGTCTCTTAGCATGTATTATTAGCAAGTGCCTTACTAGCTTATAAGTCTTAGATAATATCATAGTCTTAGGCAGCACGCAATTCGGCTTATATAAGCTTTAGGTGGTAGTTCTGTAGAAGGCAATAGTATTTGTCAGGTTCTTGTGCTACTATTTATATAAACATCTCGGCGTCTCATATTTCAATCTTAATAGGTAGCTGCCCTTCTGGTTGCTTTTCCATGGCTATGTAATTAATAAAGGATAAGATGTCGCCGGTGTCTATCTCGTTAAGGTCGTTGCTGTGACCACCTATACTAATAGGGGTGTACCCATCCTACTAGGCTGGTTGACTCTTATCGTCTTTAAGGTGGTGCTGGGTACTCAGGGGTGCTTATAGTTGTAACTCTTTTAAGCCGCTAGGCTTGCCCTTAGGGGTTAAGGCTAGGGTTAATAAATTAAATTCTCCTGGGATTAATTGGCGTTGTAGGTTGGATTAGGGTATTAGGTTGCTCTTTAGGCTTAACATAGTGGCTAGTAAGGAATATCATCTTACTATTATAGTGCAAAGGTTGCTTATAGACACACTACTTCTAGCAGCGCCTATAGTATCATAGACGTAGAATTGGTCGTAGGCTAGGTGTCGGTGGTAAAAAAAAAGGCGCAACGTAATATCACAGGGCGCGGAACAGTGGCAGCTAAACGTATGTATTTAAGGAGTCTACAAGACGTTGCGCAATCGATCATAAGGGTCGAGGGCGTAAGGAGGTAATATACCTACGCGTAGCTAACGTAAGCTATACGCGAGGTGTACGCGAGAGCACGGGGCTCTCCTATAGAGGCCCCTGCGGTGTGGTTCCGTAACACTAAAGGACAAGTTACCTAAGGGGGACCTAGGAAGAGTAACTACTATATTACTTAGAGTTATTTCCTTCTCTAGAGGTGCCACTCTCTTATTACCTAGCTTAGACAAACCCTATTAAACCAGTTTTTACTCCTTAGAATAAACCTTTTTACAAACCTTCTTAAGACGGGTTAACCGAGAAAAGACAGCTTGTTAAGTCTTAAAGGAGCGACACTAAGCCTTAAGGGCTAGAGCAGTCTTCTTTAAAAAACAATAGAGTTTAGTGTAAGTGGCGGCCAACTTAGACTTAAGCTTTATAGTAGTAGATTAAATATAAAACCCTAAGGGAAATTAATAAGGGAACTAGAAGACTGTTAAGAGTTATAAAACGCGTATACTTAGTATTAAAAATAGAGTAAATATTATAGGATGACTAAATATTTGCTCTAGTACACTCTAAATAAGAGAAAGGTTGCTAAGATAAGGGACTTACTAGCGTAATATAAACTAACCCCTCTTTAGCATAACAAAAACATAGAAATAATATAATTTCACTAAGCGATAGTATAGCAGCCATAGTATAGGTATAGCACTGCGCTTATAAAGAAGAAGAGACTTTAGGTATAATAAGTAAAGATATTAACTAAACTAATTAAGCGGACATTATACCTTTAGTAAATAACTTAAAGATATTAGGAATCTTTAAGGACGAAGATAAAAAGAAGGGGGATAGTGTTACGGACGCTTTAAGTATAATATTATAACTACTTAGAGAGGAGTTAGAGGAAGCTAGTTAGTTAATATAGGTATAGTCTAGAATAGAACCCATGGAACCATATAATAAGAAATGGTAAGTAAGTTATATAATATTATACGCGGTATATGCAGTATATATAGTATACGTTTATATATAATACGTATAATATATACCTTACGTAGCAAAGGGATTTCTTAGGCGTATAGTTATATATTTAAAGGACTATAGTCCCTACCCAGATAGTTCTCTCTTTATAGTAAATCTTAAAATACAATTAGAGTTAATCTATTAGGCAACTACTCCACTAGTTATTATTATGTTATTAACTTCTTATTTACCTATACACCTAGCCTATTAACGAGTCCACTGTAGTACCTACTATAAGGCTCTGTTATAATATCTAGACAAATATATCTATGTAATATAAACGCGAAGCCGGTTATAGAGTTGTAAGAGGTAGAATATTAAGGCCCTACGGGGGTTAGTATATAGGGTACTTTAGATCTAGCGGTTAGGCCTAGCTACTACTATTAATTTAAAGAATACCTAAAGGTATAAAAGGGCTAAGGAATCTACTATCCCTTGCACCGTCAGTATGTTCAAGATGGTGGCCCGTGCGCACAACACCTAAAATCGTCGTCACCATCAACGAGGCTGCAAATATATAGATATTATCGCATACAAGCTTATTCTTTGGTGTTTAGTCGATCTATATAAAGCCCCCAACAGTTACCCGCCCTGCAGAGAGGTATTTAACAAAGCTGGCAGCCAAAACGAGTTCTTGGCGCCTGCTTCCTCCTTACCCTCTTGTTACTATTTGACGACCTTAATACAGAATTATTTAACAACTCCGCTAAAGGCTTCCGGCGGCTCTTACGCTTAATTGGGGTTGTCCTGCCTGCCTACTTACACTCCTAATAAGTAAGCAGCTTACTGCTTATCTTAACTGGCTTATATCCGTGTTCTACCGCCGGTTTCTATATAATTAAGGGAGGTAAGGACCGCGTCGTTAGTTAAATAGATAACTTAAAAAGACGATAAACGAGCTTCTTAAGGAACGCCTTATGGCCAGCTTTATGTGGCCAACCAGGGTAAGCAAACAACGAGAGTTTAAAGCAATTGGTGGTAATTGTAGTAAGGAGGAAGTTAAATAGAGGTCGCCAAGTCTTCCGAAAGTGCCTATAAGTAATGTAATATGACCTTAGTTGATTAGCTATATTAACACCTTTTATATAGTAATTATAGAGATCTATAAGCGTTGGAATTTCCAGCTAGGCCCTAGTATTGTCGCCGAACATCTTCCTAGTTTGTAAGGCGCCGCTGGAGGTTCCAGCCGGCCGTCATTAAAGCCTTATTATTGAATCAGAAACTGGTGATGTATAATATAAGTGCCATAGTGTTAAGCGTGAGTATTTAATTAACTTACCGTCGCTAATAGTACTTATAAATAACACTACCTGAGCGTCCTTCTAGGCAAGCTCTATTACCTAGCCGTCCTTTAAGACCTCTGTATATAGCTTACCCTATTTAATTTGGTTGTTATAGTATAATTTAAGGTCAACAAGGGTAGGGCTAATTTACTCCTTTGGCTGGCAATTGGCATTGCCTCTATTGTGGTCTTTGCCTTCCTGCTCCTTCCTTTTTGTCCTTACTGTCCGAATGGTTCCTGCTGCGCCAATTCCTTCTGCTTGAAGACGTTGGAGCAAGCGAACGCTGGTAAATAGGTTGTTAAGCCAAACAATATATTTATAAGGTGGGTAGAGACGCGTTTTAGTGTTAACATCTTCCTATAGTAGTAAGTTAAGAACAATAGCCTTAGTCTTTGAAAACTTATCTGTTTTAACAAAGGACATATCTAAATTATAGGGGCCCTTTCCTGAACCCTTTAAATAAAAGAGCCAGTTAAGAACGTAGCCCTAATTAGCTAATATCCATATTTTAAATCCCTTAGGCGTTGGTTTAGTAGGTATATTCACAATCTTAGTTGCGCGACCAGTAAAACGTTTAATCAACTTATTGATAGCAAGGTGAGTTCCTAGCTAGTAGAATCGTTGGCAACAAAGCTAAAGGTACTTAGAGAGGTCCTCTATCCGTTGGAAAGTATTATGGAAGGGCTCATCGTTATCCTCCTTTAGTGTTATACAGTAGAGGTAGCGATCAATTTGATGCCAGTAACTGCAACCAATATAATCCCAAATGATGTAAATTGTTCTACTGCTTAAGTCCTTATGCCAGTAGTCCTCTGTAGCCGATTTGCTGTGGAGCCCTATATGAATTTACACTGCCAAGTACGCAAAAAGCTCCTTCCTTAATATTGGCTTCTACGCCCTAGGGGACTCCTTAGGTTGACGCTCTTCTGGTATTAAATTAAGCTCTGCATTACGGTTTGTATGCTCCACTAGCCGATCTAAAAGCTTATCGGTAAAGAATAACCTAAATATAGCGTAAGGATCGCCCCTATCTATTTATTCTGGTATATTTGGGCGTTTATATTGGGTGTAATTGCGAATTGGAAGAGGGTTAAATGGAGGGATAGGTTTAGGGTTAGGAGGTCGTAATTTCTTCTTTCCCTTGGGTAATTTAGGATACTAAGTTAGTGGAACAAAGTCCTCATCGTTTAATGATCTGTTTTGTACCATAAGTGTTAGTATTTAAAGTATAAAGTTTTAATTTATTTACAAAGGTCGCACGCGACAAAGTTTGGTGTTCCTGGCAGAATACTGACCGCCTATAATCCCAGCAATATGATTGGCTAAGCACGGGCCACCACCTTGAACACAAATTTGACGGTGCAAGGGATAGTAACTAATTTAATAAATTAGAGGCCGCTATTATAGTTAAGTCAGATAAGTAAGGTATTAGAGCTAGTACTAAATTTTATTTAGATATTTTTAATTATTATAGAGTAGAAGTTTAAAATAGGCTCTTTTATTAGCTCTTACTAACGCTGTCACTCTTCTATATATAAGGCCTTATAGGCTAGCTATATTTTATAAAGTAATATTTAGTATTCTATATAGTAGTTCAACTAACATATATAGTAGTATCTAGCTATTAATCTAATTTAAGTAGATGGACTATATTTATATAATAAGTAAAGTTAATATAAGGTATAGTAATACCGGGAAACGTGTTAAAATAGGGCAAATAGTAAGGCAACGTTGGCTTTAACTTACTAATCTATAGTAGGGACATTATATTAATAATAAGATACGTTTAATATAAAATATACTATCTTATAGTTTTATACGGAAGGTTAGATATAAATCCTTTTGGGGCAGCTTATAACATTTCCCGCCCTAATATTACTATACGGCCAAAAAGACATAGAGTGCTTGCGAACTTATCACAAGCGCGGCAGGATCTAATATATATACTCTTATAAGCTTAATATTAATATTAATATTATAATTTATTGCTTAATGTCTAATTTAAATCCCTATTAGGCTTACGTGGTGTAACGGAACCTTATAGTAGGAACTACAGTGGGTCCTATTATTGGGCTAGGTATATAGGTAAGAACAGTATTAACAACGTAATAATAACTAGTAGAGTAGTTGCCTAATAGATTAACTCTAATTGTATTCTAAGATTTACTATAAGGAGAGAACTATCTACGGTAGGGACTAAGGTCCTTTAAATACATAACCATACTTCTAAGAAATCCTCCCTTGTACGTAAGGTATGTGTTGTATATAGTATACACAAACGTACTCTGCGTATACTGCGTATACTATGTATAACATTATATAACTCGCTTACTATTCCTCATTATATAGTTCCACTGGTTCCATCCTAGACCGTGCCTATATTAACCAACTAGCTTCCTTTAACTCTTCCCCAAGTAGTTATAATATTATACTTAAAGCGTCTATAATACTATCTCCTTCCTCTTTATCTTTGTCCTTAAAGATTCCTAACATCTCCAAGTTGTCTACTAGAGGTGTAATATCCGTTTAATTAGTCTGGTTAATATCCTTACTTATTATACCTAAAGCGTCTTCTTCCTTATAAGTGTAACGTTATGCTCGCACTATGGCTGCCATACTATCACTTAGTAAGATAATGTTATTTCTATATTCTTGTTGTGCAAAGGTAGGGTTAATATATATTGCTATAACAAGTCCCTTATCCCAATAACCCTTATCTTGTTTAGAGTGTACTAAAGCAAATGTTTAATTGTCTTGCGACGTTCGCTCTATTTCTAACGCTAAGTGTGCGCGTCCTATAACTCTTAATAGTCTTTAAGTTCCCTAAGTAACTTATTATAGGGTCCCGTGTTTAATCTACTACTGCAAAGCTAGAGTCTAAGTTGGCCGCCATATATGCCAAACTCTACCGTTCTGCTGAAGAGACCGCTTGGGCCCTAAAGGCTCAACATCGCTCCTTTAAGTCTTAGTAGGTTGCGTTCGCTTAGTTAACCCGTCTTAAAAAGGTTCGTAAGAAGGTTTATTCTAAGAAGTGGAAGCTAGTTTAGTAAGGTCTATCTAAGCTTGGTAATAAAAGGACTGGCTCTCCTCCTATAAGGAAAACAACTCTAAGTAGCTTGGCAATTGCTCCTCTTAGGTCCCCCTTAGGCAACTTATTTTTTAGTAATCCTTTTTTATTAATATTACCTGACCTACTTTCTTCTAATACTTCTATACCTTTCCTATAGCGTTCTCTAGGTTGCTTAGTGGTTTCTAGGTAGTCTTACTATAGCCTATCTACTTTACTTTATACTACGTTTTGTTATCTATATCCTTATAACTAATAATCCTTAAAACTTGCTATTTATCTTCTTCTTATTCTTTATATATGTCTACCTTATAAACTGGTGGCTTAATATCTCCGTGTGCTGGTTCTAGCATCGCGATATATTATATAGGGTAGATCTTTATTTTGGCTAGTAGGTTTAACTTATATGTAACTAATAAAATTTTTTACTTAACTTTAAAAGGTCCTAGTCTAACGTGGTCTAACTTCTTGCTTGGTTGTCAACTCTTGAAATTTTTATATAGTAGCTACACTTTATCTCCCTCCTTAAGATCTGGTCCCTTAGATCTTTTAGCGTTATAATACCTTTTTATCCTTTACTATACTAGCTTAGCTGTTTCCGTAAGGTCTATATAAAGGTTTATTAACGTCTCCATTCTTTGCTTAGCTGTGCTACTCGTTTTCTTTACTTAATGTAGTGATAATGACGTTCTTAGCTCGTACCTGTAATTTACTTTAAATAGTAATGTCCCTATTCCCTCTTATGGTGTTATATTATACGCAAACTGTATAACTGGTAATAACAATACCTAATTGTTCTATGCGTAATTAATATAATGCCTTAGATACTGTTCTAGTGTCTAGTTTAGTCTTTCCATTTACCCGTCCGTCTGTAGATAATACGCTGTAGAGGTTACTACGCGAACTTCTAATTCTGCTAGAAACACCTCCTAAAATACTACTATAAATCTTAGATCTTTGTCCAATATGATTTTATCTAGTACTCCGTATCTTACAAACACTTCCTTTATATAGATTCTAGTAACGTCTTCTACTAATATCTCTTCTATATACGTTATAAAGTATCCCCACTTTGTTAGCTTATCTACTATTACTAAAATCGTGTTATAATCTTGTCCTATAATAGGATCTCTTAACTTTAGTAACTTAACAATAAAGTTCTATAATATAACCTCCTATAGTCTTTCTAGTGTCTTAACAGGTTGTAGCCCTCTATACGGCTTATGCCTTGTTGGTTTATTTCTTTAGCAATCTAGATATTTCTTTATAACTTATCTTACTAATCCCTAGATTCCTTAAATGATATACTCCTCCTAAAGTTTTAACACTAGTCTTGTAGACCTATTATGTCCTTGTATTATTCCCTTGTGGAATTCCTTAATAAATTCTTCTGTAATAGACTTTGGTATATACATTGCTTCTCTATTCTTATATTGCTCTAAGTCTAGATCCTCCTTCTATGCTTCTTGGATCTTCTATATCTAATTACTCTCTGGTAATTTATGGATCTAACTTTCCTAGGTTGCTGTAATTTTTAGGCGATTATACCTAATTAATCCGTCTTAATCCTTTTATAATAAAGCTCTTAATAGCTTTCCGTCACTTTATAGTTTAGCTTTTCTGCTTAGAGTATCTACTTGTACGTTGTTTGTACCCTTGGTATACTAAATCTCAAAATGGTATTCTATAAGCATTTCCGCCTATTTAACCTGTCTTTGGTTAAGTTCCTTTGTTGTTAGGAATCCTGTAAGGTTCTTATAGTCTGTCTTAACCATAAATGGTTTCTTAGTGCCTTATAAGAATACTCTCCATTTCTTAAGTGCTGTAACTATGCCTAGCAACTCCTTATTGTAAATATTATAGTTTAACTCTGGTGGTGTTATCTTTTAACTGTAGTACGCTACTGGATGCTATATATCCTAGTACTTCTGTAGCAAATATGCTCCTAGTGCGAAGTCTAATACGTCTGTTTTAACAACCGTATTTAACCTTGGTTAATAGATCTTAAGGACTAGCTCTTAAGTAAACAACTCTTTAAGTTCCTAGAACAGCTCCTTCTATTTACTACCCTAAACCTACAGTTCCTCTTTCTTTATTAGCCTTATAAACGGCTTAATGCTTTTTAACCATTGTGCTATAAACCTCCTATAGTAGTTATAAAACCCTAAGAACGATTTTAACTGTGTAACGTTCTCTAGTTCTTACTAACTTACTATAGCTTTAACTTTCTTTGGGTCCATGCTAATCTTTCCTAGCTCAATAATAAATCCCATAAAATTGGTTTTCCTTATAAAGAACTCGTATTTCTTAATTGCTACTAGCATCTGTTCTTTTTATAGTCTCTTTAAGACCTATTTAATGTGTTCTCTGTGTTCTTCCTCACTTATTAAGTAGATAATAATATCGTTAAGGTATGCTATAATAAACTTATTAAGGTGTTCTCCTAATACACTATTAATTCGCTTCTAGAACGTTACTAGTGCGTTTATAAGCCTAAACTATATAACTAATAGTTTATACAGTCCTTTTTTTGACCTAAAGGCTGCCTTCTATTTGTCGCCTTCCTTAATCCTAATCTGGTGGTACGCCTATCTCAGATCTATCTTTATAAAGATTTTTGCGTTACCTATTGTAAGGGATATTATTGCAGGTCACCTCGGGTTGCCCTTAGGACAACCCTCGGACACCCCTCGGATAGCCGTTGGTCACGTGCCGGAGGTACGTGCCCGTAGTATATAGTCTCTACGATCCTTGAGGCCTTACCTCCTTAAGGATTCGTCTCTCTTACTAATCTATCTTATTCCACAATCGTGTCCTTATAGCCCCCTGTCTATAAGTTCCCCTCACATTCAAATCCTTCCTACTCTTTTTGGAAGGGCAGCTGGCTTTAAGAACCAGATTGTTTATATTTTTGTTTACACCTACTATCCTCCCTTGAAAATCTCGCGATAACCTAAATAGAAACTCCACGAATACCTCATGGAAAGCCGTTGCGCTAAGGCAGGAAGGTCCCTCTAACAGTGAGAGATTGCGATAATATAAACCTCTGGGTAAGACGGCCGAACGAGCCCTAATACCCAGATACGCCAGGAGCTCGAAGACTCTCGCATACCTACGGTTACCGACAACGCGGAGGAAAACGCAGACACCCTCTATGACGGTCGTAACGCTGCCGGAAAGCAATTAGAACCCCTTTAGCCCTACCTAAGCCAATTAGAAGATTAAGCGCTAGAAGTAACTTTAAGATCTTCCCCTAAGCTAGAAATGCTAGAGGAATACACTAACATATTTGATTAGGGATCTAACCGGAACCCTCCCGGAAGACCATCGGCCCACAATCGGCATAGTGGCGGTGTATAGACTGCTTATAAGCCAAGCGGGCCTACCCCTTTTGGTAATCTAACCTAAACACTAACTTAAAACCTAAGCCTTGTTAGGAAGCCTATACTAGTTACTAGTGCTAATACTACTTCTATAGCCGGAGCTTCCCTAGGCCCAAGTTCGGAAAGTTAAGAGCCCTATACTGATATCCTTTAAGATGGATATCGGGAAGCTGTCGCAAGGCTCTTAAAAGCTATGTAAGAGAAGGCTACTGGTAAATATATTAGAACCCTCTAAGGGCAAATTTAGATCTGGTAGGGATTAATCTAGGCTAGATAAACTCTTTTATAACCTAGCCAAGGCTAAGGGCTTTCTGGGGGCTACCTAGTATCTACCTAAGGAAGTATAGAAGACTTGGAGAGTTATCTACGCTATAAATGGAAAAAGGATATAGACTGATTGGCTAAGGCCTCTAATAGCCTAGAACTCCGTTATAGACCTAACGCCTAATAGCTAGACAATTGGGTTTGTGAGGTAGACAACTTCTTTAAGATGCTAATAATACGAGATAATACTAAAGAGCGTATATACTAGATTATTAGCAAGATTAAAAACCGATTACTAAACCAGATCGCACTTAATTAGCTTAATAAAGAGCAAATTACCTTATAGCCGCAGCTGCAAACCTTTCTAAAGAAGTGGACTTAAGATCCGTACGTTGTATAATATAATTATATAGAACTATTCTGGAATGGAACACAGCTTGACCGCCACAATTTCCGCTAGTTTATAAACTTTGTGGAAACTTGTGCTTAACTAATGGATCTAGAGCCCTTTAAAAACGAGGACAGTAGCGTCCGCGAGAAGGAGAAGATTAGATTTATTTAGGCTAGAATTAAGCCAGTAATTCGTGATAAAATGAAGCGCGTAGGAGCCCTACCGCGGATTACTGTATATGCGGATTTCAAACAAGCAGTTCTGAACGCTGAGGATATAGTAAGGAACCAGACCTCTTCCAGTAGGAAGCCGGGGGGTTACTAGAAGCGCGGGCACTCTAGTAGCAATATAGGGCAGACCTAAACTTCAAAGAAGCCGTTCTTAAAGAGAAATTTGGAAGGGTTAAAGTCAGGGACCTTAAGCAATAGGAAAGACTCTTAGGGCTAACCTAATACCCGTCTAGCACCCTTATGGGAACACTCTAAAAGGTTAAGAGAAAACTTCTCTGGAGGTAAACCTAATTGGAAAAATAAGCAGGGTGATAACCGCACTAATAATCTAAAAAAAGAAAAGCCCTAGTTGCGGACCTTTCCCAGCTGCAACTAGGGCAAGATACGGAAGGAAAGACTCTCCGTATTACTATTAAGCTGGAAATGGTACTCTCTATAGGCAAGGTACGTTAGTTCTAAGTACTGTATAACAGCGGCGCCGAAATTAATCTTATATAATATAATTTGGTAAAAGAGCATAAGCTTATCCTGTTGCTAAGGTAGTGGAAACCTATTGTAGGGTTCCTAGATAAGCATTAGATTAAACTATATAGTGCCCATAAGCTTATAGTGTTAGTGGCCGACATATATAACCGCACTAAGGTAGTCGGCCCGCAACCCTTCTAGGCGGCTGACTTTGAAGGCTATGACCTTATTCTTGGATACCCTTGGCTTGCGGAAGTAGACCCTAAGATACGCTTTAAGACAGGAGCCTTTAAATAGTGGAACGATGAAAAATCGGAAGGGCGTATATTACTGGCAAGCTTAAAAGATATCCTAGAAGATGTAGCTCTAAGTGAAATAGTATACGCTCTATACCTAAAGGAGTATTGGATCGAACCCCTGTTCTATAACAAGATAGGTATAGAGCCTAGCATAGGTAATAACCCCTCCATAACAGAGACCCCACGGGGAGCTACCGGACAGGTCGCGGAGACACTGTAGGGAGGCGGCGATCTTGAAGATCTTATAAGATACTTCTACCGCCACAGGTTACTCTGGCTTAAGCAATATACAGAGAATATACTACGGCACCTTAAACGCTGCGTTAAAGAGTTCCCTACCCTCTACTGGCTACCGCATGAAACGGTTTAATGTACGGTAGCAACCATATACGAATAACTACTATAGCGCGCGACACTACCCGTAAGCGTTTTAAGGGAGCTCCGGGACCTACCCGATAACAATATAGAGGACAAACGCGACCCTAATCTATTAAATATTCCATTAGGCCTAAGGGACTTACTAAGGGTATTCTTGGGTAGGCGAGCCAAAATTGTAGCGCAGAACTTAGAATACGATTATACAATTAATCTAGAAGAGCGTAAACAACCCCTAAACCTTCCTATTTATAACCTCTCTCGCAAAGAGCTTGAGATCCTGTGGGAATACCTTAATAGTATATAGGAAAAGGGATGGATCTGGCCTAGTAAGTCGCCAGCAGGCGCACCGATCCTCTTTGTCCCAAAACTGGATAAAACTATAAGGCTATGTATAGACTATCACGGTCTTAATAAAGTTATAATTAAGAACCGTTACCCACTACCACTAGTTAGTGAAATGCTGGATTGACTATTTAGGGTAAAGATCTTTATAAAGCTGGATCTATAAGACGCCTATTATAGGCTCCGTATTAAAGAAGGGGATAAGTGGAAGACCGCTTTTAAGACCCAATACGGCCACTTTAAGTATATAGTGATGCCTTTTAGGCTAGCTAATGCGCCTGCGACATTCCAATTGTATATTTATAGAGCCTTAGGGGGACTAGTTGACCGCACATGCGTTATCTATTTAGATAACATCCTAATCTACTTAAAAGATAAGGATTAGCACGAGCAACACGTCCGCTAAGTACTGGAACGTTTGGATAATTAGGGCCTCTACGCTAAGGCGTTAAAGTGTACCTTTAATACTAAGCAGGTCGAGTTCCTGGGTTACATTATAACGCTTATAGGCGTAGTTATAGACCTAGTACGGGTACAAACGATCTAAGAGTAGCCGGAGCTAGAGAGCTACTAGGATGTTTAAGTGTTCCTAGGCTTTCCTAATTTTTATAGGCGCTTTATTTATAACTACTCGGACGTCGCCTGATACCTATTTAACTATATTACGGAAGCTTTCTAAGACCCGGCCCAAGGAGCAAAAAGCTTAAAGGTGGGAAGAAAGAAAACCAAGAAGGGACTAACTAAATGGTATAAACCATGGTTATGGCCTGGAAAGGTTTAGGATGCCTTCTGGGAACTATAAGTAAAGTTTACGGAAGCTCTATTGCTGCGGCATTTCGACCTAGATTAGCTATTAATGATAATTACTAATATATTGAATTTCGCCCTTATTAGTATCCTACTGCAACCTAATAGGGATCTGGACGCTACCCAGCTCTACTAGAGACCAGTAGTATTCTATAGCAGAAAATTCTAGGGGCCTAAAGTTAGGTATTATACCCACGATAAGGAACTGCTGGCTATAGTCAACTGCTTTAAATAGTGGCGATATTACCTTGAGCACGTAAGCCATACCACTTGTATACTCTCAGATTATTATAATCTACGCTACTTTATAACTACGAAGGAGCTTACACCTTAATAAGCCAGATGGGCAGAGGAGCTTACGCGATTTAATTTTAAGATTAAATATAAGCTAGGGGAGAACAACCCTACTAATAGACCGTTACGACGGCCAGACTATGCCAAAGGCTTTAAAACGGGAGAAGGAAAATAGATAATAGATATCTTACTCCCTATATTGCAGAATAAGCTCCGGGTGTGGGATGCTTAAGTACCTATAGCTCTATGTATTAAGTCTTAGGCGGTATAAACCCCGTCAGCTTCCACTGACGTTCCGGCTGGTACCCGGTTTGTAGCTGATAAGGGTCCAAATATACCTGGACAGGACGTCCCTAATATAACTTTAGAACCTAGTAATACGCTACCTCTAATTACTAAGCTATCCCCTTAAGCTAAAAGTAAAGCTATAGAGCAATTGGAACTTAGAGCCCTATAATAACCAAAGGACTTTAACCTTATAGCGGCCTTCCTAATATACGCGTATTAAAGAGTTGCAAGATCCATAGTACCATTAAGTCTTATACTTAGAGTAGTATAAGACGAAACAGCTTTTACCTAGGAACTATCCGAAAGGTTAACAGATCTTATCCGTGAGGTGTAATAGAGGGACGCTTCCTATGCCATCTTTAATACGGAAGTAGACCGGAAACGTGACGGAAAGGAAGCTATAAGGTGTTAAAATTAGGAACTGGACCCAATGGGCCTACTGCGTAGAAATGGTAAGGTTTAGGTGCTATATAAAGCAAATCTACGATAGAAGATCCTTATAAGGAATTATAACGATCCTCTAGGCGGCTATTATGGTTAAGCTAAGACAGTGGAATTACATTAGCGTAAATACTATTAGCTAAAGCTTAAGCAGGAAGTAAAGGAGTATATTAGCTATTATAAGAAGTGTTAAGTATACAAGATCTGTAGGTATAAGCTATAGGGTCTACTTAAATCAGTTCCCCCCGCTAGTAAGCTATAGTAATATTACGCTATGGACTTTATTACAGATCTCCCGCTATCCAAAGATAGCTAAGGATGAACATACAATTCGGTCCTTGTACTTATTAATAGGTTTTTAAAGTACGTCCAATACCTTCCCGTTAATAAGACAATTAATATATAAGCGCTTACTAGCCTAATTAAGGAGAAATGCTTTCTTAAAGTAAACCAGCCACACTCTATTATTACCAATAGGGGCAGTGTCTTTATAAGCTAGTACTGGTCGGATCTATGCTTTTATTTAAAGATAGACCACCTTTATAGTACAGCTTTCTATCTATAAATGGATGGGTAAACAGAACGTTAGAACTAGGAACTAGAGTCTTACCTGCGAATGTATTTAAACTATTAGCAAGACAACTAGTGCAAGCTACTTTTATACGCGGAGTACGCTTATAATTTAAAGCAATATGTATTATATAAGTATACACTAATTTAGATTGCCTATGGCGTCTAACTATTTAGGTTTAATAGTATACCTAGCGATTACTGGCTAAGGCCGTATGATTAATTATAGAATCCTACTAGGAAGTTAAAGGACATCTACTAGAGAGTATAAGGATACCTCTAGGAATGGGAGGAGTAATAGAAGTATGCGAAGCAGAGCCTATAAGATGCCTAAGAGTAGTAGAGACTCTAGTATAACCGCAAACACCAGGATAAGTATTTTGGAGTAGGCGATAAGGTTCTATTACGTTTAACAAATATTAAGACCCGTTAACTATTAAAGAAGCTTAATATAAGATACCTAGGTCCCTTCTAAGTTAAGGAACAAATTGGTAAGCTAGCCTACTGTCTCCAGCTACCCCTATCTATGGCCTGTGTGCATCTAGTGTTTTATATAAACCTACTGGAGCCATAGTATAGACCACCGCTGGAAAAGAACTTCCGTCTAGGCCCAATTGAACACCTTAAGGTGGTGGGCGAGCGGTACGAGGTTGAAGCTATACTACGCCATAAGTCTGTTAAGAATAAGCTTTAATATAAAGTCAAATAGCTAGGCTAGCCCGCTGAGGACTCTATATAGAAACCAGAGGATCACCTTAAATATTACAAAGATATTCTAAAAGAATATTAGGACTAAGGTCCATAATCTGCAAATCGCAGAAAGCGCTCTAATACTACGGTGTTATCGCAACCTATAAAGAAAGCTTGTGGTAGACCGCAAAAGGCCCTAAAGAGTAAATAGGTCAAATCGGATATAGAACGGATAGGCTCCGGAAACCATAAGGATTAGGGCTACGGCCTAAGGTAGAACAGGTCCTCAGCCTTTTTACATATATAGTATAGAGTTGATAGGGCATTTTGCTAGAATTGCATTCCCATTTATTAATCTATATTAGGAACATTATTCCTAGGGCTCCTAAGCCCTTCCTAAAAGCCCTTTAAGGCCTTCCTAAGTACCTAATTAAGGTTCTTAATTGCTACTATATATAAGAATAAATCCCAAATGCCTAATCTAAAAAGCCACTATGCCTTATCCTTAGGAGCAGGATTAGTATCCATTAGGCCACTAAGTGATGGCTAATAAGAATAGGATCTAGACCCCTTAGTAGGGGTATAAGTAGGTATAAAAACAGGGGTAGGATAATAAGGTGTAGCTAGGGCAGAGATCCTTAAACGCTTAATACTAATATTAGGTCCAAACTAATACCAACGAAGCTCTTACGGCGTCAGCTTATAGTTAATAAAGACACGCTTAAGCCCAGAATAAACAGAGATGTTGGCTAGCTAGTATAGTCCGGAACCACTAAGACCTTACTACGGCAACTGTTAGTTACCTATCCGTTAGGTACCCGAAGGGTAACCTACCTAATACCGCATTATATTATGCTCTTTTAAAACTTGACGCGTATGCGCGAACTCCTTCTTATGGTAGATAGCAACCTTCTTCTTATTACCCCCATCTCTTACCCTATCCTTAGTGTACCAACCTTGCTCTTATATAAGGCGTTACTGGCTAGCTTGCTGGGAATTATAGGCAGTATAGATGGCCGTGGTATAGTCTTAAATTTAACTAAGTCATTTAGCGTTTACGCTAGAATAAGAGAGAGCCCGGGTGATATAGTAGTTAAGGATATTAAAGGAACATCGCTACTTAGGCCTAGGCTATTAAAGCTTAAAGTTAGTAATAGAAATCTATTAAGAATAGAAAAACTTATTTTAATATAACTGCCGCTCTTGGTACGCATGCATTAATTATAAGGACTAAAGGTATTGGATCTAATGCAGTGCGTCTTATTATAAGCCTCCAGAATCCTCTTATTAGACTTCTGGTCTTTTAAGGACGTGTAGGCAAAATTATTTAGGTAGGACCAGCACTAGTTATGGGTTAGCGGAGGTTAAGGTTCTATATACAGCGGTAGGGCCAGAATACGCTAAGGAATTGGCTTAGAAGAGTAGTTAGCAGGAGAACAAAGAGGCATACTAAAATAATAATAGAAAAGAAGAAAATCTTAATAATATATTAAAGATACATCCAAAATTGGACGAAGGTTAATAATGGGAAGTAAGGTATTAAGGAAAAGGAATAGCTTAATAAGCAAGGTGTCCTTATACTTCACCGTCCAATACCCTTCTGGTAAATAGCCGTAACCTTGCCGATATAACTCCGTTATAATAGCGTTATTCAGAAGGAAGGAAACACGCGTATAAGTTATTTAACTATTACTTCCTTATAAAAACTAATTACGCGGCCAGGGAAGGCAATTAAGACGTTAATTGAAGATGTATATAGGTTAAATTATACCTAAACGATACTATAATATTAAAAGAACAACGTTACAAACGTTCTTAATAGTCGCATAATAGCTATAGGCGCTATTGCGAAGTGTCTCCTGTTTGCTAGGCAGTAAAGCTACGCCAATTATATAGTATAGGACTACTAGATTTAAAACCATATGTACTAAATCTTAAGAGATAAGTCTCTTTAATTAACTAATTGATTATCTAACTGTATATAGCAGCCCAAGGGCAAATGCGGGAGCAATGCGTTAGTGACGTAGGGGATCAGAAGAAAGGATTACAGATTATATCTTAATAGTTAAAGATAATGGTGAGCTAAGGCCCTATACGTTAAATCCTATACCAAAAGGTTCTATGGAACTACATTAGGAATACCAAATTGCCTATAACACTTGCGATTAATTGCAGACCGGCATAAAGGCTTGGAAGTAGAGTTGTATAAAAATCCTTAGGTTAGCCTAGGTAGTCACTAGCATGCTTCTAGTAGGCTTTTAATAGGTCTCCTAGCAATCCTTATATCTTTTCTCCAGTTATATTTTTCCTTATTAAGGGTTTCAGGAGTTTAAAGCAGGGGTTAGATAGATAGATAATATACAGCGGCATGCCGATATCTCTCCAAACCCCTTCTGGGACGAGCCCTTATAATCTCCCTTTACTGCAAGGTAATGGCGATTAGGGGCCGACCGCAAGAAAGGGCGGGGCAATGTAAGGGATATTATTGCAGGTTACCTTGGGTTGCCCTTAGGACAACCCCCGGACACCCCTTAGATAGCCGTCGGTCACGTGCCAAAGGCACGTGCCCGTAGTATATAGTCTCCACGATCCTTAAGGCCTTACCTCCTTAAGGATTTGTCTCTTTTACCAATCTATCTTGTTCCATAATCGTGTCCTTATAGCCCCCTGTCTATAAGTTCCTGTCACGGAGTGAGTATAAGTGGTGATAATATATAGCGAAGTAGATATTATTAAGCTATGTATATGAACTGTGCAATGAAGTTAAGACGTTGCGTAAGGAGAGAAGGTAAGGAAACGGGAAGAAAGGGTATATATCGCTAGTTTGGTTGCTTGGTTGATACGTATATGGAGTAGAATAGGATTTAAGTAGCGGTCCTGGCAGAACTTAGCAGGATTTGGTGGGCTTGGCAGAATATAGCAGAATACGGCAGATTGCCGTTAGATTGCTGTAGATTACCGTCAGATTGCTGTCTTATGGTTGGTCTCTTCTTGCTGCGTAGGTGGAAATAGGTGGACGTGTGTAAGGTATTACGGAGGAGTCCTATGATAGTACCCCCCCTTTAAACTTGAGCTTCTGCGAGATGGGGCTAAGGTAGTTTTAGGTAGAGTTTATAAAAGTCTTCTACGGCTTGTGTAAGTCCTATAGAGTTAATGGGTTTCTATAAGGGCTTAGTAAAGCCTCTCTATTTTGTAAGATATATATATTTGCGTTTCTGTTTGTTGTACTTAATATTGTTAACTCTTTTAACGAGGTATTTATCCTTACCATCTACTTTAACTGGTGGGGGAGGGTCTTGGATCTGTCCAGGTAGGGCGTCTAATATAGGGGCGATAGGGTGGAGGACTGACGTATAGAATACGGGGTGGATTTTAACCGTATTAGGGAGCTTCAGTTGGTAGGTATAAGGAGAGACAACTTTTTTAACTTTATAAGGGCCGGCGTTCTTCCAGTTAAGTTTCTTAGTAGGTTATTTCGTGTTTAGATTTCTTGTGTCTAGCTAGATAAAGTTACTAATTTGGTAAGCTGGTGCTAGGGTTCAGTTCTTATTTACTGCGGCTTTATAGACAGACTAGGCCTATGTTATTTCGTTAGTAAGAAACTCTTATAGTTCTTCTATCTTCTTTACGAATTTGTTTGCTTCTGCAACTTATAAGGCCTAATAAGCTAGGTGAGGAATATTATTAAAGGGTCTAAAACCCATTCGCGGGTGCTGGCCGTAATTAGCCAGGAATGGGGAGACCTTTATGGTTTCTAAGATGGAGTTATTTGCAGTAAACTTAGCAAATGTAAGCCAGTCTATCCAGTTGTCCTGCAAATACGACGTGTATATCTGAATATACTGTTCCATTATAGCATTTGCACGTTCCGTTTGACCGTCCGTTTCCGGGTAATATGCCGTAGATAATAGCGCTTTAATGTGGAGTTGGGTAGTTAGTTTTTCCCAGAACGCTAAGATAAACTAGCGGCCTCTATTAGAGATAATTGTTTTAGGAAGTCTATGGAGTTTCCATACGTGATCTAGGAATAGTTGGGCGATGGTAGGTGTTAATATATTGGGGCAGGCGATTAAGTGTCTTATTTTGGATAGTTGGTCTATAACTACTATAATATTCGCATAGCCTTTACTTATGGGGAGATCAATAACGAAGTTAATTAAGATGTCCTTCCATCTTCGGTCCGGAATAGGCAGTGGCTTTAGAAAGCCGTTGTACTTCTCATATAAGGCTTTGGCTTGTCGGCAGGTATAACAGCTAGAGACATACCTTTGTGTTATATTATGCATGTTTGGCTAGTAGTACTCCCATTAGAGCAGCTCTAGGGTTTTTCTTTGGCCTGGGTGGCCGGCTACTGGTAGATTATATACGTGTTTAAGGAGCTTGAGCTTAAGTTCGTTGTAGTTAGGTATAACTAGGCGGTTTTGGTAGTATAAGCGTTTTCCGTAAGCTTTATATTTACTTAGAGAGATCTTTTTGGAGCGTCTAACGCTATCTTAAATTAACTTAAGTGTCTCTTGGATAAACTCGTTATTTGGGTATTTGTTGACTATAATCTGCTTAATTGATTAATCAGTTATTTTAAGGACGTGTACCGTGAGGTCTTTAGCTGGGGGATTAAATAATTTGGGGCGAAGTAGTGTTTGATTATAGTAGGCGCGCGCTTCTTCCTATGCTGTTATGTCTTGTGAACATTGAGTTAGGGCATTAGGTTTTTGACCTTAAATACCTAGGCGGTACGTAATTGAGAATTAGAAATAAGATAGATATTCTAACTAGTAGGCTTAACAATGACTTAGCTGTTTTATGGTTGTAAAGTACTGTAGATTTTTATAGTTGCTAAGAACCTTAATTGGAAATCTAGCGCCTTCTAGTTTAGGTCGCTATTGTTTAAAACATCTAATAATAGCTAATAATTCCTTATTATAGATCTTGTAGTTATATTTAGCTGGACTTAATCGTTTTAAAAAGTATGCTACTAGATACAGTACTCCTTCCTTATTATACTAAGACAAAATACCTCTAGTAACATAGTTAGATAAATCAGTTTCTATAACACTCTTTTGGTTTAGGTTAAAGTGTTAGAGTATAGGTGTAGTGGTAAATATAACTTTTAGATAGGTAAAGGCCTTCTTATATTCCTTATTAAAGATAAAGGCTTTGTCCTTTTATGTTAGAGCCATAAGAGGTGAAACTAGGGCGGAGAAGTTATTAATAAACTGTTAGTAGAAATTAGCAAATCCTATAAAGGCTCTTACGTCCTTAACGTTCTTGGGTTCTTGCTAGTTTATAATTACTTTAATCTTCTTTAGGTCTATTTATATGCCGTCTATAGAGATAATAAGTCCGAGGTATAGAACTTCTGTTTTATAGAACTTGTATTTATCTATATCTAATTGTAGTCTAGCTCCATGTAGGGCTTTTAGGATAAGGTTAACGTGTTTCTTATATTTAGCTAGGTTATTGCTATATACCAGGATGTTGTTAATATAAGCAGTATAGAAAACGTCTAGGTAAGGTCGTAAGGTATTATTTATAAAGTATTGGAATGAACTTAGGGTATTTGCGAGGCCAAACGGCGTTATTAAGTATTTAAATAGTCTATATCTAGTATGGAATGCGGTGAGCTATTTATCTCCTTTTATAATATGGAGGCGGTTAAATGCGTGGATAAGGTCGAGTTTTATATAGTAGCGAGTCTTACTTAATTGGTTTAGTGTCTCTTGAATTAATGGGAGCAGGTACCGATTTTTAATGGTAATAGTATTAAGAGCTTGGTAGTCTATATAGAAGTATAGACCGCTGCTAGGTTTCTTAATGAAGATTATAGGTGCAGCTATAGGCGAAGAGCTTGCTCTAATAAATCCTTTACTTAGGTGTTTATCTAAGTACTTCCGCAGTACTTGGAGTTTGTTTTGGGACATTCCGTATAAGGGTCTAAATCCTGGCTATTTTCCTTATTTAAGTACGATCTTATGGTTATATGGTCAGTGTTCTGCTAGTTTATTAGCTTCCTTTTGTGAAAATACTTCTAGGTTGTTATGGTGGCATACTGGTACTTTTATGGTAGGGTTGGTGTGTTTTTTTGGTGCTAAGGCCTTTTTAATATCGGCTATTGTAACAGCGAAGATTGTATGTTTAGGTTTCTTGGCAAATTGTGCTAACGGGGTAGCTCTAATTATGTAGATATCTAAGGTGTTAAGTAAACTTGGATCGCCCTTAGTTTCTTATATAGTTTCTTATTTAGGTTTAAGTTTAGTGTTAGGTATAGAGTTGGTGTTAGATTTAGGTTTGGGTTCTTTAAGTATCCTTTTTATAGTAGAGTACCAGTTCTTTTGGTACTTTTATATGTTAAGCTTAAGCTTCTGCTTGGTTTAGGGTATAGCAGTTAGAGTCAGTTTATATAGTTGTGTGTTATTTCTAGGTTCTTAGTGGACGTTAGTAGAAATCTTAAACTAGTGGATCTTGGTGGATTTTCTAGATTTTGGTTTGGGGTCTAAGTAGTAGGTTATAAGACACTTCTGCTTATAATAGGAGGCGGTAAATAGAAGCTTAAGGTTGTCCCAATTAATGGTTACCTTATATAGCTTTATCTAGGGTTGTTTAAGGATTACTAAGTGACCTAGGGTGGTAATAAAAAGCCTAATTAGTTCTTTATGGTTTAGGTATTGGAGTCTTAGGAATACTATGTGGGTAATATAGCCTAAAATAGTGCGTTTACCATTAAATCTAAATACATTAATATGCTAGTTAAGGGGGGTTAGAGTAAAACCATTATTTTATATAAAGATCTTGTTAATAAATCCTATGCCGCTAGCTCCTGTATTAATTAGGACTCGAGCATTAACCTATTAATTATTCTACCGAAGACGATAGTTAACGGTTATGCTGTAATCCTAAGAGTTAGAGTTCGTGACATCTAAAGCATTTAACAAGATCCTAAGGCAGCGCCGTCCTGGAGAGTGACTTAGCTCTAAAACCTTCCTTTTAGAGGCGATTAGGGTGGAGTTCTTATAGTATGTTGGTTGTAGCTTTGTCCTTATAAGTAGTGCTTACTGGATACGGGGCTGGAACTAGGTGGAGATTAGGGACGGTAACTAGAGGATTAATGCGGTAAACGGCTGCTAGTGTTAGCCGTTCGTAATTCGCGTTAGGGTAGGGGGATAGAGTAGTGGTTAGAGAGGTAGGAGCTACTTCTATACTTAAAACAGAGGCCTAGCTTGGTGCGTTATTCTTATTTAGAGGACCCTAGTAGGGCGTATCCTAGGGTTCCAGTGTTAATATCCATGGCGTTGGGGTGCTTAGGCTGAGATAATAGCTTAGTAGATATTTACGGGGTTGTCGTATTGTATTAAGGAGCGGACTTTGGTGTTAGACGTAGTATATTATTATACTATTTATTAATAACATTTGCGTAGGCGTTAAGGGCTCCTGGTAGGTCTATACCTATTAGGGAGGTTTTTAGTTTAGGACTTAGGGATTTAATAAGGCTGTTAATTAGTGTGGAGTTGTTCCAGCCTGTTTCTTTTACGTAACGGTTGAATTTGGAGAAGTATACTAGAAAGCTTTTTATTTCTTAAGTTATATGTTTATCTTTCTCTAAGCAGTAGCTTGGCGGTTTGGGTTACCATATATGGCTTTAAGAAGTATAATTAGGCTTGGTACTGAGTTTGGTTAAAGAGGTTTAATAAGATTAGCTATATCTCCTCCTAGTTGACTTAGGGTATAATAGAGTCAGTTAGCTTTAGTTAGGTAGCGGTTAGCGTTACCAGTTAGCTTATTTTTAAGCCGGCTTAGGAATAATTGGAGTTTTTATTATTTACTGGTGAATATTAGGGGGTCTAGTAATCGTTTAGATTGTTATAGTGCAGTAGTTGGTTCTATTAGTGGGATAACTATTGCTAGTTTAGGGCTCGCGTTCCGCGTATTAGCTTTTAGTAATAGCGACCGGTCTTAAGGGCTTAGTGTGGACATCTTAAGGGTGCGGATTTCTTCTTAGAGGGCCTTAATTGTTTTCTAGTGCTATGCTTCTTGTTTGGCTTACTATTAAGCTATAGCAGCTTAGTTTTGTGCGAGGGCGTCTATAAAGAACTTTTATATATCTGCCAATTGTTCCCGGAGTGCGGATATAATGTTGGCGGCCGTTATAGGGGCTTTAAGGTTGTTTTGCATTTTAAACGGGGCGGGGTGGAGTATAGGTTTTAACGCAATGTAGTATCACGGAGTGAGTATAAGTGGTGATAATATATAGCGAAGTAGATATTATTAAGCTATGTATATAAACTGTGTAATAAAGTTAAGACGTTGCGTAAGGAGAGAAGGTAAGAAAACAGGAAGAAAGGGTATATATTGCTAGTTTAGTTACTTGGTCAACACGTGTATAGAGTAGAATAGGATTTAAGTAGCGGTCCTGGCAGAACTTGGCAGGATTTAGTGGACTTAGTAGAATATGGCAAAATGCGGCAGATTGCTATTAGATTGCTGTAGATTACCATTAGATTGCCGTCTTATGGTCGGTCTCTTCTTGCTACGTAGGTAGAAATAGGTGGATGTGTGTAAGGTATTATAGAGGAGTCCTATAATAGTTCCCCTTACACCTATCCTGTTTTGGATTTCGCTAATTAAGGGTAAAGGATACCTATTCTTCCTAGTAATGCTGTTTAACTGTTTATAGTCTATATATATCCTAAGTTTTCTGTTTTTCTTTAGGATAAATAGTACTAGATATTCTACTAATGACTATAATAGTCTAATGTATCCCTTATATAAGTTCTTCTAGATAAACTCCTTAAGCGCTACTAACTCTGTTTTAGTAAGCTTATAGATTAGAAAGAACCTTAGACTTATTCCTTCTTCTAATTCTATTTTATAGTCCTATGCTGCATGTTCTAACAGCTTTTTACTTTCTAGTGACTATAACTTCTTACTATACTTATGGTATCTTTTTGGTATATAACTTAAGCCTCGCTTAGTTTCTTCGTATATTGCTCCAACTTGGTACTATACCAACTTGGTTTATTATCGCACTTTACGTTATTAAGTATCCTTAATATTAACTTAACCTATAACCTAATTAATCTTTGGATTATACTCCTATAACTAAGGTATTCCTAATATCGCCTCGTCCTATCCTAATGGTAGGATATTAAAAGACATTCTTACTGGTCTTCCTTTAATAGTTAACTGAATAGGTCCTATTTTAAGATTAATAATACCTCCTCTATAGGCTATCTAATCTCCTAAAATTGTGGTAAGTGGATATAGGTGTTCTTTCTATCTATATAGTAACCCTATCCTTTTTACTGCCTTTAGTAATATGTGGTTTCTAGTTGCCCTACTATCTACTAATACTTTAAACTGCTGATCTTGCCATTTAACTTGTAAATTTAGGTATTGTTCTTAAATTTCTTTAAGGGTCTAAGGGTCTAACACTGGTTCCCTCTAGTTTTATACACCTCCCCTTTTCCTAACTGTTGGCTACTAGATCCTGTTTATACTTAGTCTAACTTAGGCCAATACTTAGTTTATTTCTTTTCCTCTATATATTATAGATAAGTGTTTTCTGGGCACTTTTACCACTGTTATCCGTCTAGGCACTTCTCCGTAAGGAATCTTCCTGGTTAAAGTATTAAGTCCCCTTAACTTTATACTTCTACTAGGTGCTATCTATGTATATACTTAGTATTCCTAAACCGCCTTTCCTTAGGTGTCTAGTATATCCTTACTAAGTACTTCCGGTTCTTATCTTTTGGTGCTCTATGCATATTATAGGTATTATCCACACAAGCTATCCACGACAGTGTGTAATACGCTAGGTAACTTAGGTTAACTCTTAGTTTATCTTTATCTTTAAGTTTAAACTTATACCTAGTTGACCTAACTACTGGTATCTTTATTATAGGTACTAAGATTTATTGTTTACTTCTCTAGTTCCTAGATCCCTCTTTTAGGTTCCTTAATATTATAATTAATGCCCCTTTAATATGACTTATGCGTTTTTCTATAATAGGTTAGTCTTAGACAACTTTTTTATTTAGCTATATATAAAAGTCTTCCCATTCGTTATTATGTCGTTGCCTATACCACTTTCCGTATAACTGGTTTAGTGTGTATAATCTATCTATTAGAAAGTACCTTATCATTACTGCATTATAATATTCTTTAGTATATCTTTAAACCTAGTTGGAATATCTAGATCCTCCTTGTATTCTAGTTTATTTAACCACTTTGCCCTAGGTGTCCCTGCACTTGGCCTATTAATAACTCTTTGTATAGGTGCTCTATCCCTTATATAACCTGGCATAGCTGACCTCTTGTCTAGCTTTTACTCTTACTATACAATGATTTTTATTCTAAACTTATCCATAGTTTCTTATTTTCTGCGTCTTGCAGCTAGATCTTTGTAGTTATCTTACTTCTTAATCCTGGTATTGACTGTTTAATCTTTAGGCTGAACACTGCGTTTACCTAGGATTGCTAACGTTCTTATTTATTCCCTAAACTTATAGTTCTTAAACTTGCGTCCTATACTTATTTATTTATCTATAAACTAAGTAGCTGCCCTCTCCTATCGGTTTTCATCTGTTGTGGGTCCTTAGGTGTATTTTATCTCGTCTTAAGAATCTTAAGCTTTTTATATCTCTTCTTAAGAATCTTAAGCCTATGGCCTTTTACCTTTATCGAGTAATAAGCTAGCACTAGCAGTTATCTACTTACTTAGTTTCTTCTAAACATTGCTCCTATTATTTTATAAAGCAATGGAAATTATATCTAATGGTGTTATAACATCCATTACTAAACCTTATTCTATAATGGTCTTAGTTTCTACTTCTATTTTAACTTCTCTAAGGTTTACATGCTCCTAGTAAGCTGCCTTTATTACCTTATTATTGGTAAATGCTTTGCCTATATTAAATTTATTGTCTTTAATGTCCGATCTATAAGCTAGTTCGTTAGTTCCTCTAAACTTGGATAATAATAGCTCCTATAGCTAATAGCTTGCGCCATACTTGGCGTCCTTATAAATTTGGTATACGTTGTTGTAATAATACGCAAAACTGTTAATTAAACATTCTTTTATTTCTCGCAGAGCACTATTATCCCTCTATATATACGTGTCTCCTACTGGTTGGGTTCCCTTTACCGCGTAATTACTTTAACCACCTCTATAGTCTCTGGCAAAATAACCTTATTTTCCGCAATTTATGCAAGCCCTATCTTTAAACCATTTTTTTTATTATAGAGTCCGCCTAAACGTCTTCTGCTACTAAGATTTCTGGTTTAGCCTCCGCTCCTAGGTCCTTTAATTACTAGATCCTTAACCTCTAGGTTTCTATAGTTTCTTTTCCCACCTTTAGGTTTCTTTAATACCACTTAGGTCTATTAGCTCTGCGCTATTCCATAGTTTTTAACTCTATGTCTATTGTTGCGTACCCTGTGCCTTATATAACTATAGAACTCTGTCTTACCCTTTCTTGGCTTGTTCCCTTTAATAGATCCTATTATTAATCTTTATTAACTGGTTTATTAACTCTTTTAGAGTATCCGCATCTTCTATTAGGATAATTATATCCTGGACTTTAGCCTTAAGTCCTTACTTATACTGTGCTATAAGCGCCCTATTATTCCACTCAACCTGCGTGGCTAGTGTTTAAAACTACGTTATATACTTAATTGCTAAAGTGCGTTGTACTAAGTTCTGAAGTTTTTGTTCCGCTATTGTGGTTACTTTAGGGTCTCTAAATATTTACGTTAACCGTTCCGCGAATCCGTTCCAACTTGTAAATATATACCGTACGTCCAGGTTAGTAGTCGTTATACCATTTACTTATATCTTTGTGAGGTAAGGCTTAAACCACTCTAGAGCTCTCCCTAATAAGAATAGTCCTGCGTATACTACCTGGTCTGTAGGTATTACTAACTTCGCTCCTTCCTATATAACCTTAAAATGCATCTGCGTAAGAAACCCTTTAAGCTTTAACTTCTCTCCTAAGAACTGTTTGATTAAAGGTAACTGTCTGTACGAGTAGAGGTTGTAAATTGCATTATGCGCAGAGCGTATGCGGCAGGGGCCGTATGGCGTAGTGTAGGTTACCTGACCACCTACGGCCCGATAGATAGTCCGACCTTTACTACCCCTTTCTTTCTCTTTTAGTAGACGAAAAGAAGACACGAATAAACCAAGAACCAGAACTACTTATTGCAATTGCAGTACCCCCCGGGTGATACCGACAGTAACTTAACCTTTGCTACTCTAATTCTATTAATACGTTCTTTAAGTAGCCTGCTATTATCCTATAAGCAATTAACCATTTCCTATAACTAACCTTGCGTAACTACTTAAGAATCTATATTTGCTATACTGGTGTCTCCTAACCCTAAGGTTGTGGCTGCCGTTGACGTCGTTGTAACTAGTGCTTTAGGTAGTATGTTATTCGATCTTATTCAATACTATAACCTTAGTAGTGAATGTATAACGGAACCTTATAGCAGGAACTATAGTGGGTCCTATTATTAGGCTGGGTATATAGGTAAGAATAGTATTAACAACATAATAATAACTAGTAGAGTAGTTGCTTAATAGATTAACTCCAATTATATTCTAAGATTTACTACAAGGAGAGAACAATCTATAGTAGGGACTGAGGTCCTTTAAATATATAACTATACTCCTAAGAAATCCTCCCTTGTATGTGAGGTACGTGTTGTACGTGGTATACGCGGACGTACTCTACGTATACTGCGTACACTGCGTATAATATTATGTGACTCGCTTACTATTCCTCATTATATGGTTCTACTGGTTCCATCCTAGACCGTACCTATATCAACCAACTAGCTTCCTCCGACTCTTCCCCAAGTAGTCGTAATATTGTACTTAAAGCGTCCGTAACACGTGGACTACGCCTTATATATATAGGGAGAAAACTCTATTTAAGAAAAACCTGTAATCCATTTCCCCGCCTTTTAGGACTTGACTATAAATTAATTATAAGTCGCTTATAGTGCTCTTTTACTAGTATTAGATAACAAAGTTATCTCGCCTATATATATTGTTCTGTATAGCTATACCTAGCATTTTGCTACAGTTAAAACTGGTTAGTACGATACGACTTGTACGGCCAGCCGTATCGTTATACCAAAGGTATCGTTATATTCAGTATTTGTATGTCAAATACCCACAAATTCAAAATTAGGTAATGATATTATAATATTATATATTTACCGATCAGCTGTACTAAAAAAAGTCGTAATTGATGTCTGTTTGGTGTTGTAATTTTATTACCTTTAAATTTAATATTCGTGCTTTATAAGTCTTGTAATTAAGTCTCTTTTGCCGTCTTTCTGTTGCTTCTAATACAGATAAAGCTTTTATAAGGCCTATAAGGCTTCATTAAGCTTAACTTAAGGTTATTTGGATTCGTCCTTATTTGTTTCTATATCGCGATTAGGCCCTACATAGAGCTCTGCTATATGCTTAATAAGATCCTTAGTTAAATCCTTAGGTTATTAAGGTGGTAGGTATGGATTTTTTAGCGCCTATCCCTTGCACCATCGAGTGCCTTAAATTGGTGGCCCAAGTTTAGTTAATTAGATAATGTTATTTGTAGGCGGTTAGGATTCTGCTAGGAACATTAATTATTATTATTATAACGGATTTTGTGTTGCTCGCACGGGCCACAATTTTAAGGCACTTGACGGTATAAGGGATAGTTGGAAATACTGTAACGGCAACGCCTGTTAGGATTTTAATGTCTTACTATATTAAATAAGGTAAAATTAAGTATGGAAAGTAAAATCCAAAGGTAGTTTTAATAAAATTTAATTATAATAGGATGGATTTTAATTGCTAATCTAGTAGTAAGGAAAGCCCAAATCTACTTAATAAAATACTGGCTATACCGATTTTGGTATAGGGAATTTAACAATATCGTAAAAAGTTAGATTATCGTAAAACACACCAAAAAAAATTTGATTAAGGCTTGTAGATCGTAATATAGAGTATATCGTTTTAATCAGATATTATACTAAAGAGTTTTAACTATAGTTACTTGCTTACCTTTTAGGGTTTATACTATAGCTAGGTAGTATAGAGCCTGTTACCTTATAACTAGGCAGCTTAATATATACTAGTAATAAAATAGGTACTTTAGCCTGTTTTAAATACTAGAGAAAATACTAGTTATTAATATTTTTATTCTAATATTTTACTATATAAATACCTTTCTAGGTCTTTTATATAACGGAGCCTTATAGTAGGGACTACGGTGGACTTGTTAATGGGCTAGGTGTATAGGTAAATAAGAAGTTAACAACATAATAATAACTAGTGGAGTGGTTGCCTAACAGATTAACTCTAATTATATTCTAAGATTTACTATAAAGAGAGAACTATCTAGGTAGGGACTATGGTCCTTTAAATATATAACCATACGCCTAAGAAATCCCTTTGCTATGTGAGGTATGGAAGGTATATAAGATATATAATAGAGCTTATAGAGCTTATAGAGCTCATTATATAACCTCGGTTACCACTCTTTGTTATATAGTTCCACTAGCTCCATCCTAGACCGTGCCTATATTAACTAACTAGCTTCTTCTAACTCCTCTCTAAGTAGTTATAATATTATACTTAAAGCGTTTGTAATACTATCTCCCTTCTCTTTATCTTTATCCTTAAAGATTCCTAATATCTCTAAGTCGTCTACTAGAGATATAATGTCCATTTAATTAACTTGGTTAATATTCTTGCTTATTATACCTAAAGCTTCTTCTTCTTCTTTATCCTAATAATATGCTCGCACTATAGCTACTATACTATTACTTGGTAAAGTTATATCTCCTTTATGTTCTCGTTATGTAAAAGAGGGGTTACTTTATATTACAATTGCGGCTCCTTCTGGTCACCAACCTTCCTCCTGCTCTGAGTATACTAAGTTAAATATGCGGTTATCCTATAACGTGCGCGTTATTTCTAACGCTAAGTATGCGCGTCCTATAATTCTTAGTAGTCTTTAAGTTCCCTAAGTAACTTGTTATAGAGTCTTGCGTTTAATCTGCTGCTATAAAGCTTAATAGTAAGCTTGCGAGTGCTCTTAATAAAGTGCGCTAATCTTAGGAGGCGGAGCTAGAGGCCTCTACTACTTAACAGCGTGCTCTTAATGCTCGTCTTTCTACTTCTGCTTGGTTACTCTATCTTAAAAAGGTTTGTAAGAAGGTCCGTTTTAAGGAGTAGAAACTTGTTTAATAGGGTTTGTCTAAGCTAGGTAATAAGAGAGTAGTATCTCTAAAGAAGAAAACAACTCTAAGTAATGTAGTAGTTGCTCTTTCTAGGTCCCCCTTAGGTAACTTATCCTTTGGCGATCCTTTTTTAATACTCCCTAACCTACTTTTTTTTAATACTCCTATACCTTTCCTATAGCATTCTTTAGGTTACTTAGTGGTTTCTAGGTAGTCTTAATATAGCCTATTTACTTTACTTTATACTATATTTTATTATTTACGTCTTTATAACTGATAATCTTTAAAACCTACTATTTATCTTCTTTCTATCCTCTATATGTATCTGCTTTATAGACTGGTGGTTTAACACTCCTATGTGCTAGTTTTAGCATTATAACGTGCTATATAGGATAGATCCTTATTTTCTTAAGTAAGTTAAGTCTGTACGTAACTTTTAAGATTTTTACCTTAACTGTAAACGGTCCTAGTCTAACGTAGTCTAATTTCTTGCTTAGTTGTTAACTTTTAAAAAATTTGTATAGTAGCCACACTTTATCTCCCTCCTTAAGATCTGGTCCCTTAGATCTTCTAGCGTTGTAGTATTTTTTCATTCGCTCTTATACTAGTTTAGCTGTTTCTTTAAGGTAATTATAAAGACTTATTAATGTCTCCATTATTTCTTTAGCTATGCTACTTATTTTTTTTACTTATTATAGTGTTAACAATATTCTTAGCTTATATCCGTAATTTGCCTTAAAAGGTAATGTGCCTATCCCTTTCTGTAGTATTACGTTATATGTAAACTATATAACTAGTAATAATAATACCCAATTATTCTATGCGTAATTAATATAGTGCCTTAAATACTGTTCTAATATCTAGTTTAGTCTTTCTATTTAACTATCTATCTGCGGGTAATATATAGTTAACATTACTGCTCGAACCCCCTATTCTGCTAAAAATACTTCCTAGAATACTGCTATAAATCTTAGATCTCTATCCAATATAACCTTTATTAGTGCTCCGTGTCTTATAAATACTTCTTTAATATAGATTCTAGCTATATCCTCTATAGATATTTCCTCTATGTACGCTATAAAGTATCCCTACTTTATTAGTTTATTTACTATTACTAAGATTACATTATAATCTTATTTAGTAATAGGATCTTTTAACTTTAATAACTTAATAATAAAGTCCTATAATATAACCTCCTATAGTCTTTCTAGTATTTTAATAGGTTGTAGCCCTCTATATAGCTTATGCCTTGTTGGTTTATTTCTTTAGCAATTTAAACACTCCTTTATAACTTATCTCGCTAGTCCCTAGATTCCTTAAATAATATACTCCTTTTAAAGTCTTAACACTAAGCCTATAGCTCCGTTGTGTCCTTATGTTATTCCTTTATAAAATTCTTTTATAAACTCTTCTGCTACTATCTTTAGAACATAGGTTGCTTCTCTATTCTTATATTATTCTGAGTTTAGATCCTCTGCCTATGCCTTTAGGATCTTTTATATCTAATTACTCTCTAGTAATTTATAAACCTAACTTTCTTTAGTTGTTATAATCTTTAGATAATTATACCTAATTACTCTATCTTAATCCTTTTGTAGTAAAGCCCCTAATAGCTTCTTATTATTCTATAGTTTAGCCTTTCTACTTAAAGTATCTGCTCTTGTATTATCTGTACCCTTAGTATACTAGATTTCGAAATAATATTCTATAAGTATTTCCGCCTACCTAATCTATTTTTGGTTTAGTTCCTTTGTTATTAGGAATCCTATAAGGTTCTTATAGTCCATTTTAACTATAAATGGTTTCTCTATACCCTATAAGAATGCTCTCTATTTCCTAAGTGCTATAACTATACCTAGCAACTCCTTATTATAGATATTATAGTTTAGTTCTAGTGGTGTTATCTTTTAACTATAGTACGCTACTAGATGCTATGCGCCCTAATACTTCTGTAGTAAATATGCTTTTAATACGAAGTCTAATACATCTATTTCCATAACCGTCTCTTACTTTAGTTGGTAGATTTTAAGGATTGGTTCCTAGGTAAACAATTCCTTAAGTTCCTTAAATACCTTTTTTTACTCGTTTCTCTATACCCATAGTTTCTCTTTCTTTATTAATCTTATAAATGGCTTAATACTCTTTAACTATTATGCTATAAACCTTCTATAGTAGTTGCAAAACCCTAGGAATAATCTTAACTGTATAATGTTCTCTAGTTCTTACTAACTTACTATAGCTTTAACTTTCTTTAGGTCCATATTAATTTTTCTTAGTTTAATAATAAATTTAACAAAATTGGTCTTCTTAGTAAAGAACTTGCATTTCTCTATTGCTACTAGCATTTATTCCTCTTATAGTCTCTTTAAGACCTACTTAATATATTCACCGTGTTCTTCCTCACTTATTAAGTAGATAATAATATTATTAAGGTATACTATAATATTATTATTAAGGTATACTATAATAAACTTATTAAGGTGTTCTTTTAATACGCTATTAATTTGCTTCTAGAACGTTGCTAGTGCATTTATAAGCCCAAATTGCATAACTAATGGCTTATATAGTCCCCCCTTTAACCTAAAGGCTACCTTCTATTTGTCGCCTTTCTTAATCCTAATCTAATAGTACGCCTATCTTAGATTTATCTTTATAAAGATCTTCGCGTTGCCTATCCTATCTTAGATTTCGCTAATTAAGGGTAAAGGATACCTATCCTTTCTAGTAATGCTGTTTAACTGTCTATAGTTAATGCACATTCTAAGTTTTCCGTTTTTCTTTAGGATAAATAGTACTGGATATCCTACTAATAACTGTAACGGCCTAATATATCCCTTTTATAAGTTTTCCTAGATAAACTCTTTAAGCGCTACTAACTCGGTTTTAGTAAGCTTATAGATTAGAAAGAACTTTAGACTAGTTCCTGGTTTTAATTCTATCTTATAGTCCTATACTATATACTCTAATAGCTTTTTACTTTCTGGTAACTATAACTTTTTACCATACTTATGGTATCTCTTTGGTATATAACTTAAGCCTCGCTTAGTCTCTTTATATATCGCTCCAACTTAGTACTATACCAACTTAGTTTACTGTCATATCTTATGTTATTAAGTATCCTTAATACAAGAAGGAACACCAAAATCGAGATCCGACCTATACTGTCCTTTGGGGGTTTCTTTCCGTCTTATCTTGTCCGTACGGTTAAGCTAAGAGTGAGGATCTCGTCTGTTACTAATGCAGCGGCGTTACGTCGTGGCTAGAGGGCGCTTTTGAATGCGTCGTCCTTGACGCCGTTAGAACAGCAGAGTTTTTGCGGGTCTTGGCGCTGTCAAGACCTAGTTAACAACAACCAAGGCAACTTATCAAGAATAGAGGAATGGTCTTAAAAACTACCTAACGTCTCTTTACCTAGGCAACCTAGGGCCATAAGCCAGCGCTTGCATTTGCTAGTGGAAGCGATAATCTAAGGGGACGATAGGGCACCTCTATACTTGTTCCGCTCTGAGACTGTTTAGCAGCGAGGGCATAGGAAGAATCTTAATACCGTTAACTACATTTAGCGACGTTAATCCTCCCTTTTTACGCAGCGGCGTTAACCTTTCTCTAGGCAGTAACGTTAATCTAAAACGGACTAAGAAAGAGCTGGGGGCACCCTTCTCTAGGCAGCGACGTTAATCCAAAACAGACCAAGAAAGAGCTAGGACGAACCTGCATAGGTAGGCTAGAACGGACTTAGATACAGGTGATGGTTAAAATAGGAAGACAACAAGTTTGGTTAGTAGGCGGCTAAGAGACGATAGCTACGCGGCGTTAAGTTATCATGGGCCCACGCCTACAAGACACGGTCGGCCTATTATCGCGAGAGCGTCACAGGTAACGCGAAGCAGCTAGCAACGGCTGTGGGGCGTGGTATACAATGGTAGTGACGGATGGCTCTAGGAACCTTACCCCTTTACTAGGCTCTAACTCCTGGTGGACCTGTTTTGGAGGAAGGATCAACACCTTGTTAATGACACTGTCTATATAGCCCAAAAGGACGGATGCGCGTGTCGGTCTATTTAGGCAGGGGCAGGCTGTAAGGATAGGCTTATGGAGCAAATTAGGTGCATATGGGTAGGAGCTAGCTTTATCTACCAGCTGCTGCGTTAACCGTGGCAAGGAACTGGGCAAGCAGTTCAGGCAAACTTGCTGTGTATAGTAGTTTTATAATGCATATATATTCTGGCCTTCTAAATGGCAAAGAACTCGAGCTTTGGGAGGAGCTTAAGGCAGAGGCCGGCAAGCTCTGCTTGCCTCCACGAGTTACGGCCGATAACGATCACATTCAAAAGCTTACGGAAGCCGTTGCGGACTTAATTAAAAAAACAAAACCAGCTAGCAAAGCCTCTGGCGCCGACGACCTATGCCGCAGCTTTACAGGCAGGCCTCCCTCCCTAAACAGGCCTACAGCCGGTCCGTAAAGTCCCCACGCGTCTAACCCGCGAACTCGTTATACGAAACCTAGGCGCGTCCCTACAGGACCGCAACCGCCCAATTAGCCAGATTATAGAAGAGATCAACAAGAGTAGGAGCCTAGAGATTATAGGTAAGATATTAGTAGGGAGGAAGCTGCCAAGTGAAGACATTATAATAACAGCGGATACTGCCCAGATAAAGGAACAACTAGAGCAGGATAATAGATGGCTCTCCGCTATTAGTCTAACGGCAGAAGTAAACCGCAGGAAGTTCCCTATTATAGTCTATAGGATAAGAATTACATTAGTAGACTATAGTAAACAGGACAAAGCAATCCGCTAGATACTAGGGTAAAATAGACATCTTAGTAATAAAATTAAAATCCTCTATATATAGTAGCCGAAGAAGCCCTTGCGGCTAGGGAAAACAACTACATACCTTATTATTAATGTAGCGACCCCCGAATAAGCGAACACGCTTATAGACGAAGGGCTCCTTTTTTAGAGTAAGCTAAAGGATTGCGAACTTTATCATGGGGACTGCTGGGTTACTTAGTGTTATAACTGTTAAAAGTATGGCCATATAGCCCGATTCTGCAGCAGCTAAAAGAAATACGGACTTTACGCAGCGCTAAAATACAATAATAAATCCTGCGGCTTCCGTAACAACCCTATAAAACACTAATGCGTAAACTATAACCTAAGCCACCCAGCTTAGTTGAGTAGATATAAAGTATGGAGTAAGTAGGCAGATAGGGCCCGCCTAGCGTATATAATAAGACTAAAATGGTACGTAAGCTCTGCGAGCAGTATATCCTCCTACCCGCCACTTAACCGCGCCGGCGGTACCCCTAGTAGTACACTTAGCAGCACCACATAGAGTAGCGCCCTAATAAGCTCCTATGGGTCGGTTTTAATCCCAAGCACGTAGGGACTAGAGGAGCAGTTACGCATAGAAGGAATCCAGGTAGGGCAGGTTAGGCCTACTAGTGTAGTTACTAGGAAGCGCGGCCGCAGCGTCTCTATAAGGGGTTTAAGAAATCCAATAGGCAGACCGCTAAATAGGCCGCGGGCCGCCCAAAATAATTAGGACATTGCAGTATACCTTATATAGAATAATAAAGAACTATAAATACACTCTAAGTCGTATAGTATAACGTGCAGAAAAGCAAAGATAAGGTAATAATACCGTTTATTATAGAAGCAACGCGGCAGGGGTACGAAATTCTAGTAATATAAGAACCGTGGCAGAACTAATAAGTAAACGCAATACACTGCCTAAGTAGCTGTGGTTACTGGCTAGCCTACCTAAGGTGCTTTAGAAGCCGCGTATACTTCTTAGTAAGTAGGCGAATCCTAATATTAAAGTGGTTGGTCTAGTACCCTCGCCTAGATATAGCCTCCCTTACACTATAAACCAGAAACTATATAGTACATATCTATAACGTCTACTCGGCCAGCCTAGGAGGACTTAGAATAGTAAATTAAGAGTTGCCTATTTACTACCTTCTATAGCTACTTAACAAGCCAAAAAAGTATATAGTTATAGGAGACTTTAACCTACACTACCCTATCTAGGGTGGACCACAGTGCCTTAAGTAATATAACATGGCGGACAACCTTATCCGCGTTACCTACGAAGCACACCTATAGCTTCTTACCCTACTAGGGGTAGAAACATGGGAGGCTAAAGGGGCCGTAAGTATAATTAACCTAGCATTTAGATTAGTAAATATGGCACGGCACCTTATAAGCTATAAAAAAGATAACTAGCTTAAAAGTGGCTCAGACCACTATCTAATTATAATACTTCTTGCCCTAGAGTCGCCTCCGCAAAGCTAGCAGTAATGGCAGCAGCGCTATAACTAGAAAAAGATGGATTGAGACAGGGTTGCAGCAGGTATAGAGCACCTCCTATAACTAGGCGCCCTTACCACGGCTAAGAAAATTAAAGACTATATAACTAACCTTCTAGAGTTCCTAGAGGGCCTAGTTAAGAGAACAGTACCAGCAGCTAAGGATATAGTAGGCTACTCCTGCCCCTAGTGGACGCAGGACGTAGAGGAGGAGGTATAGGCAGCTAGGGTAGCAAGGCGGCAGGGGGTCTCAATAAAAAAGCTATAGATAATTAACCTACGCAAGAAGAAAGTAATCCAGAGAGTGAAAATAGCGCAGTTTTAATAAAGCGTCTATAAGGCTGTAACTAAGCCGAATAGCATCTAGAAGCTAGTCCGTTAGGCAAGAAAGCGCAGCTACCTACTACCTAAACCGCCCGTAATCCCATCGCTATGGAAAGTAAGAAACAAAGAAATAATTTAGGTAGCAGATATAATACAAGGGAAGGCCAACTTACTCTAGGAAAGGTTTTTCCCCTAAGAACCCGAAGCCGATATAAGCGATATAGAGGGGTACCAGTACCCCCTACCCACAGAACAGCTCCCGTATATTAATAAGAATGACGTGTAGAGGGTAATAAGAGACCGCCTCCTATACAGCGCCCTTAGGGCCAATGGTATCCCAAACGCCTTCCTTAAGGCGTTAGGACAGCCATTTACTAAAGTAATAGCGGCCCTAACAAAGGCCTATTAGGAGAAGGCGTACTGGCCAAAAAAAATTCCACTAAGCCTATATGGTCGCTATTAGGAAGCAAGGAAAAGATAACTACTTACTACTAAACGCCTAGAGACCTATAGCCCTACTAAGTACAGTAGGTAAAGTTATAGAAGCAGTTACGGTAGAACAGATACATTGCATAGTAGAAGAGTATAATATGCTACTAGCCTACCAGATAGGAGCCTAGGAGAAGTAATTAATAAAGACAGCCCTAAACCTCTTAGTTAACCAAGTATAGATAGTTTAGCAGATAAAAGGCAATATAGCGTTACTACTCTCCCTTAATATTACTGGAGCCTTTAATAAAGTAGTACGAAAGCGCCTATAGCATATACTACGGGCAAAGGGGATCCCAGAGAAGCTAGCTACCTAGGTAAAAACCTTTATAACGGACAGATCTACAACGCTAGTACCCTTAAATTGGGAAACAGAGGAGTTCCCAATATCCATAGGCATCCCGCAGGGGTCTTCCCTTTCACCTATTCTATTCCTCTTCTATATAGCAGAGCTACTAGACCTTTATAATAACCCGCAGGAGAGACTAAGCGCCAGTATATTTATAGATGACACTAACTTACTTGCGTACAGTCCGTCTATAGAGGAAAACTGCCAGATCCTAATACGTGGCTACAACCGCTGCCTTAACTGGGCGCGCCGCTATAGCGCTAGCTTCGCCCCAGAGAAGTATAAGCTTATACATCTATCCCAGAACCTAAAGCAGTTTAATATACAGGCCCCTCTCCCCCTATTAGGGGTAGAGACTAAGCCTAAGGCCTTAATGCGCATTTTAGGTGTCTAGCTTAACCCACAGCTAAACTGGGGGGCACATATAAAGGAGATACAAAAGAAGATAAAAACGTATACGAACGCCCTACTGCGGACAATAGCCTCAATATAGGGAGCTACCTTTATACGGGCAAGGTAGATCTATAACGCCGTAATCCGGCCTGCTATTGCCTATAGAGCAGTAATCTGGCATATGCCTACCCTAATTAAAGGTCCTAAAAGCACTAAACCTGTGGGCCCAGCTGTAAAGCTAGCTAAGATTTAAAATAAGTGCCTAAGAGCAATAGCAGGGGCATATAAGGCAACTCCTACCTTAGTTCTC
>Ga0307507_10000355_pt1 | contig 93392 bp, 19 predicted proteins | sample 7_EM_MG_FD_207223 | JGI IMG/M metagenome (GOLD analysis project Ga0307507, IMG submission 207223) | Populus trichocarpa ectomycorrhiza microbial communities from riparian zone in the Pacific Northwest, United States - 7_EM | ecosystem: Host-associated > Plants > Roots > Unclassified | place...
TTACGTTTTACGACGATGTATCTCGCCCCTTAATACTCTAGATATAGGCCTATAGTATATATTTATAAATAAACAATTACCTAAAGAATCTATTACATCAAGTATATATATTATAAATATTATGGTTAGGACACGGCTCATAGAAATACACAAAATTTAATTTTTAAAACATTCGATTCTCACCAAAGCGACGCCTATAAGCTCTCAGACGCTCCGCAGAAGATTTTTGCTGGTGGCAGGGGTGCGCAGGGGGCTGATATTAGTGCGCTATTCTGATTGGTCCAGGAGTTGACAGGAGTTAGTCTATGCGCCATCCCGTGTCACCGGAATAAATCTTTTGCGGAGCGTCTGATTCATGAGATAAGCGTACGGAGGCTCTGCGCGAAGCTCTGCACGAGGCTCTATATGAGGCTCTGCATGAGGCTCTACACGAAGCTCCGCATAAAGCTCTACGCAAAGCTCTGCGCGAAAATTTATAGGAGAGTCTTATAGGGCTAATTAATTTTTGGTGTTCTATAGATATACGCATATATAATGCACATATATTTTATAACTAATAAAAACATAAATCTGCGCGCACGATAGATTAACCGAGCTAATAGCAGCTACATAATATCTTCTTCCTGCTTTAATATTCTACTAGGGGATAGAGGGTTAAAAGAGAAGACTTAAAATTAGTCTCTAAAGCTATAGTTATTAAAAGAATCTATTATATAGTAAAGATTTTAAGTTAAAGTGTGTAATCTAATATATATTACGATAAGCGTATTAAAATAAATCGATATCGATTTATTTCAATTCGCTTATCGTAATTTTTGGCCATACTGTACGAGCACCTTACACATCGTTACGGACCTTTAGAGGTGCCTTGCACTGATGCACCTACCATATACTTATCTATGCGGGCTTAACAGCTTGCTAGTTACCAAATCTGTAGAAGACTGCTCAAGAACTCCAATTATGAGGATAGGGGCATGTGATTTAGTTGATCTTGGATCGACCCTCTGAGCTTCCCCTCCGCTTCATTCCCTAACTTCCATATCTGGGCAGTGGAAATAGACTGCATGATTTAGTTCTGAGAAGTTTTCGTAGGCAAGAATAAGCGATCATCGCGGCCTAGCTTGGTTAGCCAAAGGATCGTTATCGCAAATGGGTTCTAACTATCTGCGTCTTCTTTGGGAAGTAGTTATTGGCCTGAAAGCACGATGCCACGCGTTTTGTTGCATTAGTCTGCTTGCTAAGCCTTGTTCCTGTTTAGGACGTCACGATGTGTTTCTATCTGTGATGAAAAATATCAGTCAAGGATATCTACAAATGGCCAATACCGTGGACATCGCAGGGAAAAGAAGCGAACGATCTTCCCAAATTGCTCACTGCAAGACGTACAGTATAGAACTAATAGCCCCGCCGGAATTCGTCCTACTGTTATCGATAAGAACTAGCCAATCAGATCAACCAAATCGAATCGTCAGAGGAGTAGAATCGGGCAGCGGCCATAGCTTCAGTGGTGGTTTTCAAGCGCATCGATTCGGCTGAACGTTATATTGAGCCGGTTCAACAAGGTCTATATCATTGGAAGTACGATTAGAAGATATTAAGAGTAATTAGCTATACGCTTTTTTTTTATTCTAGTGTTCAAGCACGGATTAGATTCCGGTAGGACACCGGCGGGTTAAGGGATAGAATAAAATACGCATCCTTGCAAAGATGAGGAAACGCTTGACAGGACCAATTACTAGTGCTATTTTATTAATATTACATATGAACGATGCCGCGATAGCGCTGTAAAGGATCCAATGAATCTATACAATAGTCACATTTTCAACCACACCCTTTCGGCGTCCCGCTACAAGATGCCCTGCACAGCTTTGCAAACAGCATCCTTAACTTCCACGCTAGTGTCCCTCCGGATTTGCATCCCGACCTAGTCCGCCTTCCAAGCATCCATTCACATAAACAAGATATATGCAACGAAATCAAATGCCGCAAAGAGATTCAAGAACTGCCCCTTGTTCAGGCTAGACGCTGCACCGGTGCTAGTTGCAGAAGCTGCGCTAGCCGATGCGCTGCCCGTTGGGGCTCCTGACGCAGTTGTGGCCGCACTCGCAGCAGATGCAGAGGCAGAGGGAGTTGCTGACGCAGATCCCGACGCGCTCGAGCTGGAACCGCCGCCGTTGGCGAAAACACCGCCGCCGACATTGTTAGGAGTGGTACTCTTCTGTGTTTTCGTAGACGCAGCAGAATATGCTTCCAGTGTGTTTCCAGAGGACCTGCAATCGCATATTAGTGGACATTGTGTTGAACATTACGGAGACGGTGATAAAATACGTACGGCGGGTTTATGACACCAACCATTCCATTCTGACAATGGCCGACCTGGGAGCAGTAGAACCAGATAGGATTGGTGTCATTGACGGTGACGACGAAGGTGGTCTCAGACTCGCCGCTGCTGGAGTCGAGGTAGCCAGAGTAGAACCCGTTTGCCAGAGGAGCGCATGGAGAATCGAATGAACCCTCTACCACAGAGTGCTTGCCGGGATAAAAGTGAAAGACAACGGTGTCGCCCTTAGCCGCAGTGGTCGAATTCGGAGAGAAGGACAGGCTATTCTCGCCAACATCGATGTCAATCGTTGCGGCAGAAGCGCAGGAGAGAAGAACGGCAGTGAGCGGGAGGAGTTGGACGCGCATTTTTGGGTGTAGAAAGGGGTATTGAGATTTCAATTGAAGTTTGAGTGTAAATTTGGGAAGAACGAGGACCTAGAGGACATTTCATAGAATATTAAGAGTGCAAGACAAGCTTTACCAAGGGGGCTATGCAAAGTGCCAAGCAAATATTTTAAATGAAATGATGCAGAAACACGAAGCGGCTCATCTTACCTGGGCTGACTTCTACGTGTTTCATTGGCTTACGAAGGCCGACGGTTTTAAAAACCGGCCATTTGCAAGGAACGCCAAAATCTCCACCTTTTGGAATTCGTATGCAATTTTAACCCAACACCTAAAACTCTTAATTAAAGTATTATGCGATAGAGAGGAAACAGATTAGTTCTTCCATAGAATTTTGCGATAGTTAAATTCAAGGCGCAATTGCTATTTATTTGTTATCGCGGGCCTAGAATACGCAAAATACTCGCTTAAAAAATTGGCCGCATTTCAAAACCGGCGGCCTTCGTATTGATTATTGCACTGAAGGCTTAGTGATGAGCTTCGTAGATGTGCCCATGCCCAGTGGACGGCTAATCCCATAAGTGGCGTGAGGCGAACAGTCAAAACAGGAAGTAAGCTCTGATTTATGTACTTCCAAGCCCGGGTAAAACTCCAGGAAATCGTAGCCAAGTTTGGTTCAGTCAAGAACAAAGAGTCTTATTAAGGCTTATTCACAAGTTGACATGCTTTATTGGAGCTTAGCTCTTACCAGTAACTTTTCCATAAATAGGATTTGCGGCTTTCCTTGTGTCAATGCACAATAAACAGGCCAACAGACCAAAAGAAATAATACCTTGGCGGAGGAAATAAGCTTTTCTGAAGAGTGTCTGTTCCCCACGAAAGTAAGGGAACGTTTAATTGCGACTTTAGATTAAATTAGGAGGCTCCAGAATATATCCGATCTGAAGCTTAAAGCTTAATATACACGCCTAATTGACGACTCCTTATAATATAGCGTCTCTGCCTATCTCAATCGCGACATTGCTTGTAGTCGCAACTGTATGTATTTTATAATGGCCTTGTTCTAACTTTAAAAATCGTGATAATACTCCTTCTACGGGAGGTATCCGTGGCCTTTGTAGCTGCGCCTTGACGACCCACCCGAAGGGTGGGTGGTGGACATCCAAATCGCCAGGACAGCTCAATCGCCAGGGTTTAAAAGAATCAATTATACAGCACTACTACAGTAATAATTACAAGTCTTCCTACTGCTCACGCGCTTTATCCCATTCACTATATTCATCCTCAGAGTTATTAGGAGTCTTAGGCTCTAGTGTTAATGTTTTAGCCCGCTTTTTACGCTTATTTGCGAGCTTCTTTTTATCAGCTACCTTTCTCTTTTTAGCCAGTAAACGACCTTCTATAACTGTAATTACTCTAAACTTCTGTATAACCTTTATAGTGTTAGCCTTCTGCTTTTGGCGTTGCTTATTCTCAGCCTTAGTCTCTTTTAGCTGCTATTTAAGAGATCTAAATGCCTAAAGCTAAATCTCTGCCCTATATACATATTTCTGTATAGCCTTATTTAGGTCCTCATTCTCCTGCTCCTCCCAATTCTACCTAATATATAAAGCTAGGTCGCTTGTTTGCCTAAGTGTTTTTAGTATTATAATATTAATAGTTGTTATCTATGGGTCCTTCTCTAGTGTAGCCTTAGGTGGTAGAGGTAGTTTACTAAGCACCTTCTCTGGGTTAAATGGGTAAAGGCCAGTCTCTGCAAATACCGCTTTAATTGTTGCCTTCTTAAATGTGCGCTTTCGTACATTAGGAATAAGGTAAAGAAATTCCATCTTATCGATCTTAAATACGCCGGTGCGGTAAGCCTAGTTTACGGCCTTGCTATACCAGTGCTTAAATAGCTGAAAGACGACTATATTAAGCGGCTGCATCTTATGTGTAAGATATAAGGGAAAGTAGGCCAGCAAGATCTTCTAGTTAATGCAGTATTGTGTAAATTCTAGCGTCTTATAAGAGCCGTGGCCGTTAAGAATAAGGAGCCTATATGCACCCTTTATCCTGCCCTGCGTATAAAGATTAAAGTGTTTAATCCATTTAAGCGCAATCTCGTTGTTTGTATACGCCGTATTACTAATACCAATAGTATAGCTATTAGGAATTGTTGTCTCCAAATACTAGCGCATCTAGTGGGTCTTGCCTTTAAAGATAATAAGAGGTAGGATAACATGGCCATCCGCATAAATTGTCTCTGTAACCATAACAGATTTACGGCTAAATGCCTTGCCTACCTTATACCGTACTGCCTTATTATAAATAATAAGTACCTTCTCTTTCTTGCCTTGTCCTATATATACACCTAATTCGTCCATATTGTATATATCTTTATACTATACCGCGTACTTCTTAATATCTTTCCCTAACGCGTCAAACCACTCTTTTATAAGAATAGGATTTTTAGCGGCCTGCCTCTTTGCCTCTTTAGGTACTTTAGTCTTAAGTATAATCTTTCGGCGCTTACAGAATCGTGTAGCCTATTTAGTACCACAGGTACGTGGTAGTTTGGTAGGATCTATATAACGGTTAACAAGAATATGATTAACGAATTATTTAAGTAGAGAAATGCTAGGGTGTTGCCCAATGTTATTTAGCTGTATAATCTATAGCATAATACCTTCTTCTTTGGTATTGCTGAGTAGCCTATTTATTGTAGGTCGATCTAATCGAGACGTTCGTCCAGCGACGCGATTCTTAACGCGACCGTATAAGTCAGGATTTTTACGCGTTGCCTCTGCAATTGAGGGATATTTGCTGTTATGGATGGCTTGAGCAAGGCAAGCGACCTGGTTTTTAGTAGATAGATAATCACTTATATTGGTGGTTGTGTAGTAAATTAATAATTAAGAAAATTGATTAATTATGGCAATTAAGCTGTCCTGGCGATTTAGATGTCCACCACCCACCCTTCGGGTGGGTGGTCAAGGCGCAGCTACAAAGGCCACGGATAGGGGGAGATATAGAAAACGTTAACTAAGTAGAGGGCGTTAATTAATAATAATTCATTGCTTAACGTCTGATTCGGATCCCTATTGGGCCCACGCGGACTACTCCTTATATATATATAGGGAGAAAACTCTATTTGAGAAAACCCCGTGATTTATCTCCCCGCCTTTTAGGACTCGCCTATAAGGCGCCTACAAGGCGCCTGCGAGTCACCTATAGTGCTCCTACTACCTTACTTTTTAACCTCCTTGGGAACCACTACTGCCGTAATAAGCCTATAGACGCGCTAGTATTGCAAACTTTACTTTACTACTATAGAGTTATTAGGGGGCGCCCGTTACTTGCCCCCTATCCTTTATTACTATTTCCTTTGCAACCCGGAACTGGTTTAGTATATTTTAGCTAATAAGCTACTAGGTAACCGCCTTAAGGCCTTTTTATATTAAGAGCAGTGTTTTATAGTTCTTTATGCCAGCTACTAAGAGTATTACTTCTTAGTTAGTGCGTAAGGGGCATAATAATATTATATATTTTAGTGTCTGTCTTAGCTAGCTATATTTACATCTTAGGCTACCTACTAGGATACCCACCTAGTAGAGCCAGTTTTTTAGTCCTATTATTCCTATTTTTAAGAGTGTTGCTATTATATTTTCTACCTTTATTAGGCCTTCTTAGAGCTCTAGAGTATTTACCCCCTATAGCGTTAACTATGCTATAACTTAGGTTCCTCTTGCCTTAGTTAGCCTCTATACCTTTAACTCCTATATACCTCTCTAGCGTTAGTCCAGCCAGTATTATATTGCGGTAGATGGTTTCCTAGCGTTCTTTTATACTCTACTTTAGCTCCTTTCTCTTTCTTGCTGTTGTCCTTGCTAGCCTCTTATATATCTCCCTTCCTCCTCTATATAGGCCTAGGCCCTAAAGTAGTACTATTCTTCTTCTACTTTCTTTACCTATTTCTCTAATATATCTTCCCTACTTTAGGGTTGTTGGTTTATTCTCCTATAAGGCGCCCTAGGGTCCCTCTATAGTTTATTTAGGCGTGTTTTAATATACTTTATAATATTAGAGTTATGTTCCTTTTGCGCCCTTTATATTACAGCGGCTTTAATATATAGTTATAGGGGGGGAATATTAGCTTCCTTCTTAAGCACTACTGTAGCTGTTTGCTTATATCCGCCTATTATACTCTAGAGGTAGGCTATTTGGACCTTTTAGAGTAATTTAAGGAGTAATTTAGGGGGGCCTTTTTAGATTCTCCAATGGCCCAAATACTAGACCTATATATTATGGTTGGCCGGACAACTGCTGTATATAGTAGGCGTAACCTCTAGAAGCATGAACCCTATATAGAATTAACAATCCTAGATAATATAATGTACTGTGCTTAGCCCTTATAGGCCGCTTGCGCCGTATATACGCTCCACTAGAGTTTACTGTCTACCTATACTCCTAATACTCTTAGGCCCTAAACTAGTTAACCCCTAAAGCCTTAGATGTGAATTATGTGCTAGAGATCTATAGATTAGTTATATTTTCTTATAAAATGGATTAGCTGGTATTTCTCTAGTGAGAATTGGACTCTATATTATCTTGCCTATTCTATATAGGTATTATAAGCTTTCTCTAGTGTTCTATAATTCTCTGCGGCTGTTGGCCCGTATATAATTAGGTTTATATTGTTAATAAAGCCTATTTCCTAGGTCGCCCCTTCCTTAAAGGAGTTAAGTAGGTTACTTATAAAGAAAAGGAAGAGTATAGGTAAGAGGGGTAATCCTTATAGTATTTCTGTTGCAACTATAATAGGGGGGCTTTAGTATCTACTAAAGGCTAGTAATATTTCTTTTTAATCTATAAACCCTTAGATAAATTATATAATCTATTCTAGGAAGCCTTTTGCCCTAAGGATGTATAGGAGATGCTTATAGGGTATATTATTATAGGCACCACTAATATCTAGGCTGAGTATTAATACTATAAAGTCCCTTCGCATTGCCTAATGGTGGCAGTGAGTAGCGTAAGTATTAATAGTGTTAAGCGGTTCTTTCTTGCCTTTATTTAGCTTTATAGTAGTAGGGCATGTTCCTCAGCCGTATCTACTATATAGTCCGCTATTACCCTTTCTAAGATCTTACTAAAGGTATTCTTTAAGGCAATAGGGTAGTAGCTCCCTAGAAATAAGTAGTCTGCTTTACCTTCTTTATATAGGATAAATATTGTTATAGCTCTTCTAAGTCTTAGGTAGTAGCCTACTGTAAAGTATACTCTAGCTACATCCGTAAGCTAAGGTGCTATTAGTAGTCTATAGGTCTTTAGGGCTTTATTTAGGATCCTATTTAGTCCTAGTGCTATATTATTTAAAAGGCGGCTAATAGTTCTGGCTATTTCTTTAGTTATTATGTTGCTGTTAACCCTTAGGTGGGTCACTAGTGCTTCGCCTATAATATTACTAAGGTCTGCTAAAGCTGGTTAAGGAAAAAATCTTTCTATAAGGATTTTTGCCTTCTTATTATTGTCTCTTATAGCTAGTAATTCACCTAGTCTTTATAGGGGCGGAAGGTGTAGGTCTTTTACTAAATGTCCTGCCTTTCTCTTTACCTGTTTTGCTATCCTCTAAAAACCCTTGTTATAGAGGAGGCTTGGGTTAGTAGTATACTTATTTATAAACTATCTCCAGCTATTCCTTACTTCTTTTTTTAGGGTATTCTTTAGCTAGTTTCTTATATCTTTGTATTATCTCTTGTCTTTAGAATTATAACTGCTTATATATTTTCTTTTTGCTTATTATTGGCTGGTAATAAGAACTGCGCATTATATAGACCATATGTATTATATATAGGGGCCTAGTTATAAGACTGGGTAGTACTCTTCTAGCCCATTTTTAATTACTACCTAGATCCTTTCTAGCCTTTGGTTAATTTCCTTAGGGGTAGCTAATAAGCCTTACTTATTTAATATTGGGTGGATTTTTTCTAGGTCTTAAAGTTGTTGTTTAACTATATTAAGAAAGCTATCTATCTTAAGCTTTCTTATTGCGTATCTTTTACTATTTAGTTGTGCCTTAATATCTAGGTCTAACTGTATCTAGATGGGGATATAGTCTAAAGCGAGTACCTATTTTTCTTTAGGGTTGCACCTTTTAAGTCTCTATTATAGGCCTTCGTCCATAAATATAAGGTTAATTATACTTCTAGCGGTGCCTTATTGCCATATAATTACTCCTAGGGGGGTAGCTAGCTTAAGGCCCCAGGTGTCTATAGCTCTTAGTAGGCACTCTACCTATTATTTAGTAGTAATATAGATACCCCCCTACTATAGGTAGTAGAGGTTTATATTTCCTAATAGGATAAACTCTATACTTTTAGTTCCTAGTAAGCTTATTACTAATATAATATTCTTTATTTATGGGACCCCTTTAACCTTAGGGTTATATACATTAATAATCTATACTAGTCCCCTATATATCTAGATTGTTATAACTATAATATCTAGGTTAACTGCCTGCTATAACTATAAGGATAGGCTAATAGCCTTGCTAATTATAAAGCACACGCATATAGCTGCTTTTAGTTTGTATAGGAGCTAGAATTCTTAGGGGCAGTATATTAATTATATATAGGCATTGTAATATAGCTCTTATATAGCAAGGATATAGTATTTCTTTAGGTCTAGGCTGTCTAGTAAGGGCCTTATAAGACGGTGGTTTGTATTACCGCAGTTATACTATATAATGGATAGGTGGCGGACCCTTAGCAAGGGTTCTTTGCCTTTTGTTTATTCCTTACTTCTTCTATTTCCACTTTCTCTAGGATATTTAGAACTTCTATCTCTTATATCTACACCCTAGTTACTACTTATTTTGTATAGAGCTTTCTATTCCCATATCTTATATTCCTACTAGCGCTTCTATATCTAAATCTGTTATTATCTCTAGTTCTTCCCCTATTCTTGCTGGTTAGCTATATGCCCTTTAAAAGTTGGCTGTAAATATTATATTTGCCGCGTTAAGTCTAATTCTTAATTATCCTGGTTTTGAGCTTGCTATAGCTATCTATAAGGGTCTTCCTATAGGGCGTTCTCTCCCTTATGTCCCCTATAACCCTTATATCCCTATATGGTCTGGTAATATTATGTAGCATTACTTCTGGCCTATTAAGGCTTAGGATGGCTGGCCTAGCCCCCTAGTATTAAAGGTAGGAAATGCTAGAAAGGTACCTATGCCCTCCTAGCTTATCACCTATTATTTCTATTTATATAACCTAGTATACAGTTATTCCTATAGCTATTAAGCCCTTACCTTCCATCTCCTATATTTAATGTAGTCTTCTCTCTCCTACGCCTTATATGTGCTTTAGTAGCAGTTTACGCATTTTATTTAGTTTTAATTTAAGTAGTGTCTTATATTATAGGGGCCTATATAGTGGCCGCAGCACACCTATACTGCGTATATGGATTAGGTGTATCCCTATTATATATAATAGTAGTATTATTCTAGGCATAGTCTATAGCTATAGAGCCTTGTGTTGTATATAAGGCCATTTATAATTATTTCTTTTTGGATAAGGAGTTTTTGCATTCCTAGTGTATGTGTGCTAATAATAAGGGAGCTATATGTTTATCTAGTGTCTCCCTAGAAAGTCTCTAGCGACCCTTATATTCTCTTATTATTCTTATTATTTGCTTAGTTTACATTTTTCTATTAAAGCTATTAGATTTAGGTGATCTTAAGTCCTAATATAAGGCGTTCTATTTATCTTACTATCTTTTATATAATTGCTATATTATTTGCCTGGCATCCCTTTTCTACCCTAAGGCTTATAGAAACCGCTAGGACTTTAACTAAGTAGTCCTTATAGAGTACTTTTATACTAATACGCTCTCCTAGCCTATTCTCTACCCTTATAGCTTATTCCTTTGCCTATTAGTTCTTTAGGGTAACTCTAATATCTCTACTTCTAAGGTGTTAGACTGTAATAGCGTTATAGACCTCTTTATAAATCTCTATAAGGACTTCTGTTTCTAATTATCCCCTAAGTCCCTCTGCTTTTTTTATATTTGGTTATATTATAATTATATACCCAGTTGTTGTCTTAAGGGGGTTAAGTTCCCTATACTATAGAAGCGCAGCTATGGCAGCCTAGGTGCAGTTCGCCGGTAAAGGGGGGTTTTATTTATTTTTAATTTTACTTAGCTATTAGAGGATTTGATTAAGGGTTTACTAAAGGGGCACCTAAGGTTTGCTAGACTGGCGGAGCCATTCTACCAGCTATATTAGATTATTATAGCTAATGGTTACTTCTCTATAATTCTGGACACTAGACACGTCTAATAGGCTTTATATTTTGTTAGATGCCTTCTTAATAAAGGTATTTCCGCTTTATAGTGTGGTATTCGCCCATCTTTGTTATGGAGGGCTATTGCTGGGCGTGGTTCTGGCGGTCGCGCGCGAGTGCGAACCACCGTTGTTCGATGTGTGCCTCCCCTGCGATGCATGCATCTCAGGGGGATTCTCTGGGTGTTTTTCCGGGTTCTTTTGGTTGGTTTTAGTCTTTTTGGGCCGGGTGCAGTAAGAGCTCCAGTAGTAGACAGGTCGAGGGCGTTAATTAAGGAACGGTAGGAGTAGGAGACTCTATTACGACACTATAACAAAAAAGGTGCGATAGAGGCCCAATAGGAGAGATATTTATTTAATCGCTTACTAAAATTAATCACGCATTATGTAAAGTTAAATTCTAAGCCTTACCGAACGATTAATTTAATTTCAGATTCAACCGAGCCTTAGCAGTAGACGCCACTAATTACCAACTAGTCGATGCTAAAAGGTGCATAGATTAAGGAGTTTCTGATCTGAAGTTAATTTGCAACCGAACGTTCCCTTAAACCTTTGGTGCTAGGAAAGTTGGGTATATAGCACTAAGAACGGAAGTGACGCCTTAACAACTCATGAATAATATATTTCTGGTGAAACAGCAAATTCTCAGTGCCGCTCTAATAAGTTAGTAACTGGTTGAAAACCGGAAATTAAATTCCGCTATACTACATCATATAAGCAGAAGTTGATTCATTGGGAAATAAAGTGGATCTCAGTGCGGAGATTAGCTTTATAACAAAAGTGTATCCTATCCAAATCAAGCAGCAAAAGCCTATTCAATTAGAGCTATGAGAGGCAAGGTGGGAAATTGGTTTTCATACGCATTTCGAAAGGTCTCATAGCTGAACAAGAAGTAGGAGAAGAGCTCTTGCAGCTGGCTGGTTCAGAATTTCTTGGGATATATTATCTAGGTTGTTAACGAGTGTTATCAAAGGAGTTCTTCATTTCAAAAGGAATGTCTAAATTTCTGAAAGTTCGCACGCATCTGCAACTCCCGCTCCTCCCGAGTATAACGGCCAACCAGTCAAACCCTTGCTGAGAACCTGAATGCCGAACTGTTGACCGGACCATCAAGGGTGAGAACTCTGTCTTATTGCAAGAGGCTCTAGAGCCTCATTATATACACGAGGTAGGTGGCGCAAGGCTGACGACGAGGCTGACGACGAGGATCGTGATCGCCACTTGGTCGACACGAAGCTCTAACGTGGTCGGTAAGCATGTGGCCCGTGTATGCATGTTGCCCACCCCACCAAAATCACGAAAAACGTGACACGTTATATAACTACAACCTCAATGGCCACCCCATAACAATAAAACCCCAGTTTTCAAGAGAGTAAGACTTCTTCTATCTATTAATGCCCATAAGCTAGGCCAATTTACAAGTTTCCGAAAGGCCACCGGCACGTATAACTTGGTGGGGTGGGCCACATGCATAAATGGGCCACATGCTTACCGACTACGTTATACATATCTCAGTTGACTCAGCCGCTCCGCAGGAAATTTTTGGCGGTTGCACAACCCAGCACGTATCACACCCCCCTGCAACCCCCAAATTCCTCTGCGGGGCGTCTGAGAGGATATAGGCGCGTGTTTGGTACAAACTAGGGCCATTTAAAATTTCCCTTTGGCGTTAGTGAGCTGCTATAAGGCTAATACTGTAGCTATTATCTTAGTTGTTAATATATTTCATTCTTAAGGGACTTAAGTATCTCTTTCTAACAGTCTTATGACTCTACCTATTTTATTAGGGGGCGAGGTATTGGAGGTTGGGGTTAAGCTTGGCGTAACCTTGGTTACGCATGACCCCCCAAGGTCCGCGACATATCGTCCAAATATCACCCCCCCCTCTTTAGTGGTGGCCCCTACTTTTCGGACGCGTTTTTAAGGCCTAGGTTAGTACTGGGTTAGTATGGAGGTCCTTGTCGCGCGCCTTTGACCTTATCGTCGCCTTAACAATCTATTTTTTTTTTTAACCCTCTTCCTATTCTTGTGCCCGTAATAGCTCCTAGCTCGCGCAGGGCTTCTAATTTTATATAAAACGGCCTGCTATAATTCTAATTCTATAATATAGAGCTCTCTTCTTCTCCTCCTCCTTTAATATTTACGCGTTTGGTAGCTTTATTTACCTATACCCACGCCACGCTTACGCGTCTTCCCCCTAACCTCTTACGGAGATAAAGTCTTTTAAGAATCTTCTTACCCTACGGTCTACTTTGTAGTTGAAGAAAGCCCCCCTAGCCCCCTCCTCCTTCTCTTCCTCCTATAGCCTCTAGAACGAATTCAAGGCCCAGATGGCGCGGCTATAGAATATTTACAAGGCCTAACGCTTAAATAATACTATAAGGGCGTATAAGCCAAAGCAGAAAAAGTAGGAAGACTAGTATATAAGACTAGAAGGTAATATAGACGGCGCCTAGGTAACAGAAGATAAGCTTTACCTATTTTTAGAGTAGTAAGTTATTAACTAAGAATTATAGGCTGCTAGCTATTAAAAACGGAAGTTAAAATAGAAAGAGATATAGAAAGATAGCGAGTAGGTAAAGAAGAGGTAAAAGATAGTTAAGTAAGTAGGGTAGCTAAGGGGGAAGGTAGCTATAGGGGCAGCTATAGGGGCAGCCGTAGGGGTAGTGTAAAAGGCTAGTCTAACCGGAATATATAATTATCTAATTGACAGTATAGAATAAAAGTTATAGGTAAGTAAAAGGTAAGTTAAAGGTAGAACAAGCTTTATATATTAAAGGACAAATGCTTTTTAACCTCTTCTATTTAGAGACTAATTACTAGTTCTTCTCTAAAGGAGAACTAGCTCCCTTTATAATCCTTCTAAGATACTAGTAAAACCCTTTACCTCTTATTTATCTATGTCTTCCCTAAGACATTAGTAGGATATTAGTAAAACCTTTATCTGTCTTATCTAATATATACCTTTTAAAAGAGCCTATTATAATTACCTCCCCTTTAAGGGTCTTAGTCCTCTAAGACTTTACCTCTTAATAACTTTTATAGAGTTTTAACTGAAACCACTAGGGAAAGTTCTTAGTGGAAAGGTACTTTATAATGCGGCTTATTACTAGCTTTTTGCTTATATAGAACCTTACTTTATCTTCTATTCCTTTACTCTTCTTTAACTATAGCTCTTTATAATGCCTTTATAATAAAACTTTAATAATAATAATAAAAACTGGATAGGATTCTCCTTTCTTATTATAAGAGTTTGTTATAAGCTAATCTAGAGGTTATCCTATACGACGCGTTAACTAGCTACTATCTCTATTTACCTAAAATAGGTCCTAATAATAATATTTTAGTTTTAATTTCTTTTAGTTTATAAGCTACTATTTCTTATACGTCTTTCTATTAACAATACCTTTTATCTTACCTTTTAGCAGATCGTTTTTTTTATTATATTTTAGCTTTTAGCTTCCATATCTCCAGCTATTCTTTTACTACTACTCTATTCTCTTTTTATAACGCGTCTATAAGTGTTGGTAACCTATTAGGGGTAGGGGTAGTACGTGCGCATTCCTCGCGTGTTATAAGTACGCGAGGCCTTGTATATAGAATAGGAACAGACATCTATAAACCTAAGAGCATACCCGTAACAAAGTGATTACAGGTCTGTAATAGGTTAAAGCATACTAACACCGATCAGTAGACGTACAGATTAGGAGATACGCAATAGCTTACGGCTTGTATGGGTTACTTACGACTCCGTATAAACTCGCGCCACTGCCTACTCTAGTTGAAGAAGGGAACCGTACCCCGCCCGATACTACCGTAAGGAAGAGTTGTTGATTTAACCACCTTGCGCTATATTGTACGAGGACTACAGTTTTGCTAACATCATTATAGGGAAGAGTTGTTAATTTAACTACCTTATATATCGTGTTAAAAGGACCGAAAAATCACATCACTACCTGAAAAACACTTTACCTTATATACGCTACCTCGCATAAGAACATAATGGCGAGTACCTTAAACACAGAAGGCTGGAGCGCGAAGATAAAGAAGTGGGAGAATGGGATTAAGCTAGAGGGAGCTTCTTAAGAAGAGATATAGGACTACACCAGAACAAAGTTGTATAATTACAAGATATCTGAAGCGACAGATATAGACCTATAGGAGCTTTTCTAAGAAGACTTTCAGGACTTTACAATCTAAGAGTTTAATAGTCTTGGAACTAAGATTACTTAGGACTTGCGCAGAACCCTCTAGGGTAAAGGAGTGTACGTAGCTAAAAATATAAAAAGTCTGACAATCCTAAGGACTCTACTTGACACGGCTATAGAGGAAGAACAGTATAAATAGTTAGATAATGAAATCTGTAAGATCTGTAAGCATGTTACAGACATAAAGACATTATAGCTATAGAAGAAAGTCCCTTATAACCAACTTAACTAGGTCTTCTATCTATATAAACCCTTTTAAGCACTAATATAACTATCTAGAACACCCTTATAACAAACACCTTAATTACCGTTAGCTTTATCTACTATAAACTATATTCCACCTGCCACAAGCCATATTCTACCCGTTACAATTTAGATCCCACTTATAGAGATCCCAAACTACAAACGGCAGATTATAACTATAGCTAAGTTATACTCTAAAGACCAGAAGTATAGCAGAGCCAAAAGCTTCGACTATAAACTGATAATCTTTTACAATATTTGCATAAGATCTAGACTGCCACCTACTATATACAAGATTGCCTTTCCTATAATGCTAAAGGGATTAGCCTAGGACTAGTACTATAACTACTAGCTACCTAAAAGATCTTTTAAAGAAATTTGTAACCACTTATAGAACTTCTTTAAGGGTTCTAGATACTACCGCAGAAACCTAAACAAATAGAACGCCATAACACTACTTTCTATTATTTAGGAGAATACAGATAAGACGACTCTGCAGTGCCTTTAGATACTGCTTATAAAGCTCTATAACTTATAATATGGACTTACACCCGCCCTATGGATTATAGACTTTCTATACAATAAACTAGTTATAGCTTGCTAGGGCGTACTAGCGTATAGGATTACAATCTTAGATCCTTCCTTAGATTTTAGCCACCTTATTAATAAGCTATAGTTGTCTATTATTGCCTACCAGAAGGAGTAAGAGCAGACTTATATATACGCTACGGACCACTAGAAAGAACCGCGTGTGTACTTTACAGACCGTCAATATAACTACTAGGACCGCAACGGCTCTAACTATAAGGATCCGCGTAAAAACTGATCTTTATAACTAAACCGAAAAAAGTACTGCTTTGTATGCGGTAAAAGCGGCTGTTGGTTATAAAAGTATATAAATAAAGAACAGGACAAGTCTAAAGCTAGGTTTATAGGGCGATATAATGGATAATTAGGTAAGCGCTTTTAAGAATATTTTAAACAATATCTTGTTAAGTGCAAGGGAGAAGGCCTAGAGCTAGAAGAGTTAGAGGACCTAGACAAAGCCTTTATAGCTCTAGTTATTGATTACAAAGCCAAAACTAAGTAGGATAACGCAAATAGCTCTTCTTACTTTATATCTTTTAGCACTCTTTTATATAATAAAGTAGTAATTACGGCCTAAAAACTAGCTAATAGAGCCTTCTGCTATAACCTTACAGGCTAAGATATAACCGTAACTGTAAACCTTAACCCGCCTAAGGATATAAACGCCTATGCGTATAGCAGTCAGCCTACGCGCTACATAACAGACGAGTTTATAGGCATTATAATTAATATAGGTGCCTCGCAATAATCTATAGCCGGTTATAAATAGTTCCTGGCATTATAGAAGCAAGATATAACTTTATAGCTCAATATATTAATAAAAGGCACAGTAAGTATACAATTTAGAATTGGGACTACGTTATTAATCGGGTCTATATAAGTCTTAACTCTAGTAGGTAAGGTTAACTTTTATATTATTAATACAAACACGCCATTCCTGCTCTACCTAGCAGATATAGACAACTTATAGGTGTATTATAATAACCTTATAAACGTACTCGTGACTTCTGCGGGCAATATACCTATTATATAACAATTTGGCTATCCGTTCCTCTTATGGGACCTTTCTTTATAGATTTACCTTTTTAACTCTTTTAACCAGAACCCCTATTACCTAACTAATATAGAATTATGTTGTCTATACCGATATTTCAGCCACCCGTTAGTTAAGAGACTGTAGAAAGTACTTAACTATTCTAAACATAACATTAATATAAAATTACTTAAGTACCTTACCCGTTACTGCCACTTTTGCTAGAAACACGGCAAGTTACCTAGCCGGTTTAAGTTCACGCTCTATAACGACGTCAATTTTAACTACTGCATTATTGTTAACATTATGTATATTAACGGGAGCCCAGTCCTATATGTAGTTAATAAATATACACGCTTCCAGGCCGGTAGATAGCTATAGAATATTAGTGCTAAATACATATGGGACATTATACGGATGTGTTAGATTAACACGTACTTAGGACCACTAGATGTTATTACTTATAATATAGGCAAGAACTTTATCAGTAAGGAATTTAAAGAGTACGCTACTACAATAGGTATTATAACTAAGGGCGTGCTAGTCAAGGCTTATAACTTAATTGGAATAGTTGAACGTTACTATAGTCTGCTACGGAGAGTATACCAGATTATTACGGTCGAAATACCAAATATTAATAAGGACGCAGCTCTCTAGATGGCCTTTAAGGCTATTAATAACTCTATAGGGCCTAATAGACTAGTGCTTACTCTGCTAGTATTTAGCGCCTACCCCCGTATAACTAATTCGGACGTGCCTTCGCTAACAGTTATATAACACGCTGCCGCAGTTAAGAAAGCTATAGAAGAGATCTGTAAGCTATATACTAAATAACAAGTTGCGGACGCTTTAAGCATGCGAAATGGCCTAAGAATAGACACTATTTATAACTTACCGCCCAACTTACAAGTACTCGTCTGGAGAGAAGAAAATACGGGCCAACTAAGACATTAGTCGGGACCGTACAACCTGCTTACAGTTAAAAATGAGATGTGTACTATATAACTACCCTATAGTCTTACATCCTTCCGTATAATAGTTGTAAAGCCTTACTTTTTAGATTTAGAACTTAACGATAACCCGCAACCTAACTAACAGGACGATCCCTAAGAGTAGTAGGCATATATACCCAAAAACAACCTAGGACCTATTATATAACCTATTAAGCAACCCATTAGACAACCCGCTATATAACCACAAAAGCGTGGCAGAGGATGCCTATGTAAGTACCCCCTTCTTACAAACCAAGCCGACATTTCAGTCTTCCTCTAAGATAACAATACTATGAGTACCTAGTTTTAAGCTTTACGCTAAAAAGAACTTACAGGCCTACTTAAGCTAGGAGTATTTAAGGTAGTTAAGCTTATGGATATACCCACAACGGCCTACCTATTTAACTTATAGTTTATTAATAAGGTTAAGAACGCTAGCATAGACGCAGCTTTTAAGAAATTACGACTAGTAGTATAGGTGTATAATAACATAGAAAAGAGCGTAGTACTTACCCAGTCACCTACTATCTAATAGGCGAGTCAACGCCTAATCCTATATATTAGAGCCATACTGTAAGACTAAGACATACGGATCTACCTGCGCGACATTATATAAGCCTATATATAATCAGCTATAAAGCTAAACCACAATTTCTACGTATAACCTCTATAAGAAGTATAGACTGAACTAGGAATTAACAAAGGGTCCGTACTACGGGTGCTTAAGCCCCTTTACGGAGTGCCAGAAGCTGGAAACTACTAGTTTAAGATATATTACACACACTATTTGCAGCAGTTAGGTATGGACTAGTTAACATATAACCTATACCTACTCTATAGTAACGATTCCACGTATTTTGGAGTAGTTGGACTATAGACGGACGACACGCTACTGCTTACTAAAAGAGTATTTGCGGACTGCGAAGAAAGCGAACTATATAAGGCCTAACTTATGGCTAAGGAGCGCGAGTAACTAACAGCCAAAAAGCCTCTTAAGTTTAACGGTGGTATTATACAACTTATAACTAACGGACTAACATTAATATAAGAGCGTTAATGCAGGAACCTTAGTATAGTTAATGTTTCTAGACCCGCCATATCTATAAGCTCGCGAGGTATTGTCTATACGGCACTTACGCTAAAGGACCAGTATGTCGCTTAACGCGCTAGAGGAGCGTACGTTGCGTCTATCTACTAGCTGGAAGCTGCTTTTGACCTATCTATTACTGCCTAGGTGATTAACCTAAATAAAGATAATATAAAAGCACTTAACCGACGCCTAGCCTGGCAAATTGAGAACCCTGCTAGAGGACTTATATATATTAAGTTAAACGTCACTACCTTATAGTTGCTAGCCTTTACGGACACATCTTTTGCAAATAACAAGGACTTATTGTTATAAATTGGGTATATACTAGTTCTTGCGGATGCGATAAATAAGGTAAATATTATTTACTAGTTGTTAATAAAGTGCAAGAGAGTTACAAGAAGTGTACTCGCGTTAAAGCTATATAGAATGGCTTACGGGTTTAATATTAGAGCTGTAATTAAGTTAACAGTTAATAAGATCCTAAACATTAACCTACCACTTATAATATGTATAGACTTAAAGTCACTTTATAACTGTCTTATATGGCTTAGCACTACGCAAGAAAAACGCCTTATAATCGACGTTATGTGTTTACGGCAGGCGTATAAGCGAAGAGAAATTATAGAAGTTAAATAAATTAATGGCAACACAAACCCAGTGGATATAATAATAAAAGGCAAGCCCTGTCTAGCCCTAACTTAATTTATTAACACGAATACGGTCCAGCTAAAGGCTGTTAGATAGGTTAAACGGACTAATACTAATCCGTAAGGACGAACTCGGGGCAGATTTAGGGCGGGTTTGGACTGTATAGATAAGAGACTATTGTATTATATAAGAATGGCATAAGCCATTGCGTATATGCTATGAATAGACTGTGTACTAGATAGAAAATATATTTTAGGCCTTTTTAGAGGTTGCCCAGTGTTGGTAACCTATTAGGGGTAGGGGTAGTACGTACGCACGCATTCCTTACGTGCGCATTCCTCGCGTGTTATAAGTACGCGAGGCCTCGCATATAGAATAGGAACAGATATCTATAAACCTAAGAGCATACCCGTAACAAAGTGATTATAGGTCTGCAATAGGTTAAAGCATACTGACAATAAGTAATAGGATCCCTATTTTTATCTCTTTTAATAATACTAACTTCCTATAGTATTCTCTCGCAATAGCTTATAGTTATACTACGCGCGTCCCCAAACTAGTAGCGGCGTTGTTTCTCTTTTAATAATAGTATAGACCACTTCTATTACTCCTATAGTGGTTTCTCTAAAGTGCCACCGTTATTGCATTTACGCGCTTACGCTAGACCCGGCCTATATCTATAAGATACCGCGCTCTAGCAAGAATAAATCTAAGTATTCTTACTGTCGCGGCTAGAGGAAGACCTATATTTTAGTATTTCCTATTTATCCTATTCTAAATTTTACTAACTATATTAAATCCCCACTATTTACACGCGTAAAGCTTACTAGCTTTAGTACGCTATTAAGGATTTCCGTCTATATTAAAATAGTAAAAGATAGGGATAGAAGGTATTTTCTATTACTTATAGCCTCTTTAATTTAATAAGGATTTCTACTACTATAGAGACGCAATAATTTTGGATATATAGTGTCTAGGAGCGCATCTATAAGCAGCCTACTCTTATAAATAATAATATTTATACTTTTATACGGGCCTTTTTAGCTAGGTAAGTCTCTCTAGTAATATACTTGGGAATTATACTAACTCTTTAGCTGCTAACTCTCTAATCCCTGCCTAGATACTAATTTAAAACCTAGAGATAATACTAAGAATAGTAATAAAGATAAACGTTCTTCCCGTTAGTCCCCCACCTATAGTAGTCTATTTAGTTCCCGCCGCTCTAAAAAGAATATTAGTAAAAATGCTAATACTTCTAGGGATAGGAGTGCTAATAATATTGCTAATAATAACGTTAAGATAGAGGAGGAGGCTCCCGTCACTACTTCTAATATTTAAGTTATTCTTTTATTCTTTCTTTTTATAAAATAGCTTTATATAATGCCTCTCTAATACCTTTAAGATACCCTAGTACTAGAAATTAATTTTATACTTTAGGAATGTCTCTATTCTTAGTTTTGGTAATAGTTTATATAAAAGTAGCATACTGCTATAACCCCCATATATAATAAATGGGTAGTACTCTTATAAGTGCTTTATAATTTCTTAAAATTTCTAAATCTTCACTCTCTATCTTTTTGGTCCTCTTTATACTATTAACTTTACTATATATCTCTAGTGCCAGATGTTACGGACAGCTTAAGTACGATGTTATAACTACTTGGAGAAGAGTCGGAAGAAGCTAGTTAGTTAATATAGGCACGGTCCAGGATGGAGCCGGTGGAACTATGTGATAAGGAGTGGTAGCTGAGTCATGTGGTAAGCTCTGTAAGCTCTATAAGCTCCATAAGGTCTATCACGTACCTTATATACCTTATATACCTCACGTAGCGAAGGGATTTCTTAGGCATACGGTTGTGTATTTAAAGGACCACAGTCCCTACCCAGATAGTTCTCTCTTTATAGTAAATCTTAGAATATAATTAGAGTTAATTTATTAGGCAACCACTCCACCAGTTATTATTACATTGTTGACTAGTTTGATATCTACATACCTAGCTTATTAATAGGACCTATTATAGTTACTGCTACAAGGTTCCGTTATACATTCACTACCTAGTTATAGTATAATAAGTCAAGCAATATGCCACCTAAAGCACTAGTTACGACACTATTAATAGCAGCAACTACCTTAGGAACTAGCAGAGATGTCAGCATAACAGACACCAGTTCGCAGTTGGTTATAATAGGTCAGTTACAAAAAATGGTTAATTGGTTAATAGAAAATAATGCAATACTTAAAGAACGTATTAATGGAATTGGAGCAGTAAAGGTTAGGTTACCTTTAGTTAAATAATTTTTAGGAGAGAAGTTGAAGCTTAAGAGATTTCTAGTATAAATGTAGTTTAAGGTTATACAGGAGGGAGCGAAGTTAGCTATAATAATGGACTAAGTGGTCTATATAGGACTGTTTCTGTTAGAAAGAGCCTTAGAGTGATTTAAACTGTACCTTACTAAAATATAGAAGAATAGACAGATAACTACTAACTAAGAGGTTAAGTATATGTTCTTAAGTTAGGAAAGGTTCGCAATATAACTTACATAGATGTTTAGAGATCTAAAGGTGGAAACCATAGTAGAACAAAAACTTTAAAACATAGTATAACACACCTTAGCAATAAAGTATATAATATAGTTTTAAACACTAGCTATATAGGTCAAGTAGAACAATAAGGCGCTTATAGTATAGTATAAGCAGGGACTTAAAGTAAAAGTCTAGGACGTAATTATTCTAATAGAAGATGCGGACACCTTAAAGGAACTAATTAATTAAGTAATTAAGATTAATAATAGGATCTACTAAAGGGAATAGACTAAGAAGGGTTAGAATAGAGTTCTATAGTTATATAAGGCATAGAATACGTATTAACAGATATAGAGTTAAAAACTATAGTATGGCGCAGAGCTAATGGATTTAAGTAGTACTAAAGAAACTAGAAGATGGAATAAGAAACTATAGAAACCTAGAGGTTAAAGATCTAGTAATTACAGGACTAAGGAGTAAAGGCTAAACTAGGGATCTTAGTAGAAGAAGATGTTTAGGCGGACTCCATAATAAGATAGATGGTTTAAAGATAGAGCTTATATAAATTATAAGAAATAAGGTTATTTTGCCAAAGACTACAGAGGTGGTTAGAGTAACTATATAGTAAAGGAAACTAGACTAGCAGACAATACATATATATAGAGGGATAATAGTGCACTGCAAGGAATAAAAGAGTGTTTAATTAACAGTTTTATGTTTTGTTACAACAACGCATGCTAAATTTATAAGGACACTAAGTATGGCGTAAGCTATTAGCTATAGGAGCTAAAGTTATTAAAGTTTAGAGGAACTAATAAACTAACTCGCAGAACGGATATTAAAGACAATAAGTTTAATATAGGTAAAGCATTTACTAATAATAAGGCAATAAGGGCAGCTTACTAGGAGTATATAGACCTTAAAGAAGTTAAAACAGAAGCAGAGACTAAAACTATTACAGAGTAGGGTTTAGTAATGGGTATTATAATACCATTAGATATGGTATCTATTGCTTTATAAGATAAAAGGAGCAATGTTTAGAATAAACTAAGTAAGTAGATAACTGCTAGTGCTAGCTTATCACTTAATAAAGGCAAGAGGCCATAGGCTTAAGATTCTTAAGACAAGATGCGAGACGCTTAAGACTCTTAAGATAAGATAAGATATACCTAAGGACCCACAACGGACGAAAACTAATGGGAAAGGGCAGTTACTTAGTTTAGTAATAAATAAATAAGTACAGGACATAAGTTTAAGAACTATGAGTTTGGGGAATAAATAAGAACGTTAATTCTAGGTAAATATAGTGTTTAGCCTAAAGATTAAAAAGGTAATATAGAGATTAAGAAGCAAGATAACTTTAAAGATCTAGCTGTAAGACGCAGAAAATAAGAAACTATAGATAAGTTTAGGTTAAGAATTATTATATAGTAAGATAAGAAACTAGACTAGAGATCTAGCGGCTATATAAGGAACAGAGCACCTATATAAAGAATTACTAATAGACCTAAGATAGGCATACTAAGGGCAAAGTGGTTAAATAAACTGGAATAAGAGGAGGATCTAGGGATTCCAACTAGATTTAAAGAAAGACATACTAAAGGTTGTTATAACGCAGTAATAATAAGATACTTTCTAATAGACAAACTATATACACTAAACTAGTTATATAAAAAGTAGTATAGGTAAAGACATAATAATAAATAGGAAGACTTTTATATATAGTTAGATAAAAAAGTTATTTAAGACTAACCTATTATAGAGAAACGCATAAGTTATATTAAAGGAGTATTAATTATAATGTTAAGGAACCTAGAAGAGGGATCTAGAGACTAGAGAAGTAATTAATAAATCTTAATACCTGTAGAAGAAAGACTAATAGTTAGATTAGTAAAATAGAGGTTTAAACTTAGGGATAAAGATAAACTAAGAGTTAACCTAAGTCACTAGGCGTATTATATACTATTATGGATAGCTTATATAGATGATATATATAATATATATAGGGCACTAAAAGATAAAGGCTAGAAGTATCCAATAAGAATATATTGGGTACTAGATAAAAAGAAATATAGAGATACTAAGTATATGCATAGATGGCACCTAGTAGAAGTTTAAGGATAAGGGGATTTAATACTTTAACTAGGAAGATTCCTTATAGAAGAATGCCTAGATAGATAATAGTGGTGGGACTGCCTAGAGAATACTTATCTATGGTATATAAAGGACAAAAAATAAACTAAGTATTGGCCTAAGTTGGACTAAGTATAAATAGGATCTAGTAGTTAATAGTTAGGAAAAGGGGAGGCCTATAGAACTAGAGGGAACTAGTAGTAGAGCCTTAGACCCTTAAAGGAATTTAAGGATAATACTTAAACTTATAAGTTAAGTGGCAAGATTAGCAGTTTAAAGTGTTAGTAGATAGTAGAGTAATAAGAAACTATATATCACTAGCAGCAGTAAAAAGGATGGGGTTACTATATAGATAGAAGGAACACCTATATCCGCTAATAACAATTTTAGGAGATTAGATAGCCTATAGAGGAGGCATTATTAACCTTAAAATAGGACCTATTTAGTTAACTATTAAAGGAAGACAAGTTAAAATATCTTTTAATATCCTACTACTAGGATAGGACAAGGTAATACTAGGAATGCCTTAATTATAGGAATACAATCTAGGGATTAATTGGGTTATAGGTCAAGTTAATATTAGAAATACTTAATAATATAAGACATAATAGCAAACTAAGTTAGTATAGTACTAAGTCAGGGTAATATACGAAGAGGCTAAGTAAAGCTTAAGTTATATACCAAAGAGATACTATAAGTATGGTAAAAAGTTATAGTCACCAGAAAGTAAGAGGCTGTTAGAGTATATAGTATGGGACTATAAAATAGAACTAGAACCAGAAATAAGTCTAAAGTTCTTTCTAATCTATAAGCTTACTAAAACCAAGTTAATAGCACTTAAGGAGTTTGTTTAGGAGAACTTATAAAAGGGATATATTAGACCATTATAGTTATTAGCAGGATATCTAGTATTGTTTATCTTAAAGAAAAATAGAAAACTTAGGATGTATATTAACTATAGATAGTTAAACAGCATCACTAAAAAGGATAGGTATCCTTTACCCTTAATTAGCAAAATCCAAAATAGAGTAGGTAATACGTAAATCTTCATAAAAATAAATCTAAGATGGGCGTACTATTAGATTAGAATTAAGGAAGGTAATAAATAGAAGGCAGCTTTTAAGTCAAAGGAAGGACTATACAAACTGTTAGTTATATAGTTTAGGCTTATAAACGTACTAGTAACGTTCTAAAAGCAAATTAACAGTGTGTTAGGAGAACACCTTAATAATATCATTATCTACTTAATAAGTAAGGAAGAACATAGAGAACACATTAAGTGGGTCTTAAAGAGACTATAAGAGAAATAAATGCTAGTAGCAATTAAGAAATGTAAGTTCTTTACTAGAAAGACTAATTTTATAGGATTTATTATTAAACTAGGAAGAATTAGTATGGACCTAAAGAAAGTTAAAGCTATAGTAAGTTAGTAAGAGCTAGAAAGCATTATATAGTTAAGATTATTCCTAGGGTTCTGCAACTACTATAGGAGGTTTATTACACAGTGGTTAAAAAACATTAAGCCATTTATAAAACTAATAAAGAGAGAGGAACCATAGGTATGGAGTAATAAATAGAAGAAGTTATTTAAGGAACTTAAAGAGTTGTTTACCCAGAAACCAATCCTTAAGATCTATTAACTAAAGTTAGAAATAGTTATTAAGACAGATATATTAGACTTTGTACTAGGAGCATATTTACTATAAAGGCACCAGGACGCATAGTATCTAGTAGCATACTATAGTTAAAAGATAACACCACTAGAACTAAACTATAACATCTATAACAAGGAGTTGTTAGGTATAGTTATAGCACTTAAGGAATAGAGAGCATTCTTATAAGGCACAGAGAGACTATTTATAGTTAAAACGGACTATAAGAACCTTATAGGGTTTCTAATAATAAAGGAACTTAACTAAAGACAGGTTAAATGGGCGGAAATGCTTATAGAATACTAAGGGTATAGACAATGCATAAGCAGACGCTTTAAGCAGAAAGGCTAAACTATAAAATAACAAAAAGCCATTAGGAACTTTATTGCGAAGGGATTAAGATAAATTAATTAGGTATAATTATCTAAAGATTACAGTAACTAAAGAAAGTTAGGTCTATAAATTACTAGATAGTAATTAGATATAAAGGGTCTAAGAAGTATAAAATAAGGACCTAGATATGGAATAGTATAAAAATAGAGAAGTAACTTATATTCTAAGATCTATTGTAAAAGAGTTTATTAAGTTATTCTATAAGGGACTAATATAAGGACACAATAGAGCTATAGGCTTAGTGTTAAGACTTTAAAAGGAATATATTATTTAAGGAATCTGGGGACTAGTAAGACAAGTTATAAGGGAATGTTTAGATTATTAAAGGAACAAACCAATAAGGCATAGGCTGTATAGAAAACTACAACCTATTAAAGTACCAGAAAGACTATAGGAGGTTATATTATAGGACTTTATTATTAAGTTACTAAAGTTAAGAGATCCTATTATAAGCCAAGATTATAATATAATTTTAGTAATAGTAGACAAGCTAATAAAGTGGGGATACTTTATAGTATACATAGAAGAGATATTAGTAGAAGATATTAGTAGAATCTATATTAAGGAAGTATTCGCAAGATATAGAGTACTAAGTAAAATTATATCAGATAGAGATCCAAGATTTATAGTAGTATTTTAGGAAGTGTTTCTGGTAGAATAGGGAGTTCGCGTAGTAACCTCTATAGCGTATTATCCGCAGATAGATAGTTAGATAGAAAGGTTAAACTAGATACTAGAACAGTATCTAAGGCACTATATTAATTATGCATAAAATAATTGGGTATTATTACTACCAGTTATATAGTTTATATATAATATAACACTATAAGAAGGAATAGAAACGTTACTATTTAAGGTAAGTTACGGATATAAACCAAGAACGTTATTATTGTTATATTAAGTAAAGAAGACAAGTAGCACAGCTAAAAAAAGAATAGAGATACTAATAAATCTTTATAATTACCTTAAAAAAAACAGCTAAACTAGTACAAGAATGAATAAAAAGGTACTATAATACTAAGAGATCTAAGGGACCAGATCTTAAGGAGGGAAATAAAGTATAGCTACTACACAAAAACTTTAAGAGTTAATAATTAAGCAAAAAGTTGGACTATATTAGACTAGGACCTTTTAAAATTATATAAGGAATCTTATTAGTTATATTTAAGTTAAACCTACTAGCTAAAATAAAGATCTACCCTATATAGCACATTGTAATACTAGAGCCAGTATATAGGAATATTAAGCCACCAGTCTATAAAGCAGACATGTATAGAGGATAGGAAGAAGACAAATAGTAAGTTTTAAAGATTATTAGTTATAAAGACGTAGATAATAAAACATAGTATAAAGTAAAGTAAATAGGCTATAGCAAGACTACCTAGGAACCACTAAGCAACCTAGAGAACACTATAGGAAAGGTACAGGAGTATTAGAAGAGAGTAGGTTAGGGAGTATTAAAAAAGGATTACTAAAGGATAAGCCACCTAAGAGGGACCTAGGAAGAGCAACTGCCATATTACTTAGAGTTGTTTCCTTCCCTAAAAACTCTACTCTCTTATTACCTAGCTTAGATAAATCTTATTTTACAAGTTTCTACTCCTTAGAACGAACCTTTTTATAAACCTTTTTAAGACAAAGCAACCAAGCAGAAGCAGAAAGACAAGCGTTAAGAGCGCGCTGTTAAGCAGCAGACGCCTCTAGCTCTGCCTCCTAAGATTAGCGCACTTTATTAAGAGCACTTGCAAGCTTACCATTAAGCTTTACAGCGGCAGATTAAACATAAAACCCTATAACAAGTTACTTAGGGAACTTAGAGACTATTAAGAGTTATAGGACGCGCACATTTAGTATTAGAAATAATGCGCACATTACAAGATAACCGCATGTTTAACTTTATACACTTAGAGTAGGAGGAAGGTTAGTAACTAGAAGGAGCTAAGAGTGTAATATAAAGCAACCTCTCTTTCACACAATAAAAATACAAAGACGACATAATTTTACTAAGTGATAGTATGGCAGTAATAGTGCGAGTATATTATTAGGACGAAGAAGAAGAAGAGGCTTTAGGTATAATAAGTAAAAATATTAACTAGATTAATTAGACGGACATTACACCTCTAGTGGATAACTTAGAGATATTAGGAGTCTTTAAGGACAAAGATAAAGAGGAGGGAGATAGTGTTACGGACAGCTTAAGTATAATGTTATAACTACTTAGAGAAGAGTTAGAAGAAGCTAGTTAGTTAATATAGGCATAGTCCAAGATAGAGCCGGTGGAACTATATAATGAGGAGTGGTAGCTAAGTTATATAGTAAGCTCTATAAGCTCTGTAAGCTCTATAAGGTCTGTTATATACCTTACATACCTTATATACCTTACATAGCAAAGGGATTTCTTAGGCGTATAGTTGTGTATTTAAAGGACCACAGTTCCTACCCAAATAGTTCTCTCTTTATAGTGAATCTTAGAATATAATTAGAGTTAATATATTTGGCAACCACTCCACCAGTTATTATTACGTTATTGACTAGTTTAATATCTACACACCTAGCCTATTGACAGGACCCATCGTAGTTACTGCTATAAGGTTCCGTTACACCAAACTAAATACTCTTCTTTTATCCCTAGGAAACCCTTTTAAATCCCTAGGACCTTTTCTCCTAGCACTACTACTTATTCTTAAATAGTGTCTTCTTTAGATAGTATCCTTAGTGGTTCTTATATAGATTCCTATAGCTTTCTCTTATAAGATTTTAGGATCCCTATTGTAATAGTAAAACATTTCTATTTTTAATGCCTATATATTACGGACGCTTTAAGTATAGTATTGTAACTACTTAAAGAAGAGTTAAAGGAAGCTAGTTAGTTAATAAGAGCATAGTCTAGGATAGAACTAGTAGAGCTATATAACGAGGAATGGTAGCCAAGGTCATATAATGTAATCTATATAGTCTATAATAGAGTAGATAGAGTAGATAAAGTAGATAAAGTAATAACTTTCTTAAGAGTATAGATATGTATTTAAAGGACTACAGTCCCTACCTAGATAGTTCTTTTCCTTATAGTAAATCCCAAAATATAATTAGAGTTAATCTGTTAGGCAACTACTATAATAAAGCCTTATAGGAAATACTATAATAGAATTATTATTAGGCTAGGTTATATAGATAAATAGAAAGTTAACAATATAACAAATAGATAATAATTGGTAGAGTAGTTGCCTAATAGATTAACTCTAATTATATTTTAAGATTTATTATAAGGAAAGGAACTATCTAAGTAGGGATTATAGTCCTTTAAATACACGCCCATACTCCTAAGGAAGTTATTACTCTATCTACTCTATCTGCTCTATATACTCTATTATAGATCTTATAGATTATATTATATAACCTTAGTTACCATTTCTTATTATATAGCTTTACTAATTCTATTTTAGACTGTGACCTTAATAACTAACTAGCTTCCTCTAACTCCTCTTCTAGTACTTATAGTATTGTACTTAAAGCGTCTGTAATACTATCTCCTCCCTCTTTATCTTCGTTCTTAAAGATTTTTAATATCGCTAAGTTATCTACTAGAGGTGTAATATTTACTTAATTGATTTAGTTAATATTGTTGCTTATTATACCTAAAGTATCTTCTTCTTCTTCTATAGCTCGCCAGTCTTATACCATTACTATAATATTATTTCTTAGTAAAATAATGCTATCTCTATATTCTTGTTATGCGAAAGAGGGATTAGTTTATATTGTATTAGCAAGTCCTTTATCTTAGCAAACCTTTTTTTATTTAAAGTATACTAAAGCAAATATTTAGTTGTCTTATAACGTTTACTTAGTTTCTAATACTAAGTATACGCGTCCTATTACTCTTAACAGTCTTTAAGTACCCTTATTAATTGCTGCTAAGATCCTAGGTTTAATTTACTACTATAAAACTTAATAATAAGCTTTTAGTAGCGTTGGCTAAACTTTATTATTCTTACAATACTAAGTAAAAGGCTACCGCTACTTAATAACATACTCTTAATTCTTGTCTTGCTGTGTCCGCTTAATTAATCTATCTTAGAAAGGTGCGTAAGAAGGTATATTCTAAGAAGTGGAAACTTATAAAATAAGGCCTTTAGGAACTTAGTAATAAAAGAAGTAATTCTCCTTTAATAGAGAGGGAAATAACTCTAAGGACCTTAGTAGCTGCTTCTCTTAGGTCCCCCTTAGGTAACTTATTCTTTAGTAATTCTTCTTTATTAATGCTACCTAACCCTTTCTCTTCTATGCCTTTCTTATAGCGTTTTTTAAATTGTTTAGTAGTTCCTAGGTAGTCTTACTATATTCTATCCACTTAACCTTATACTATATTTTGTTATTAATATTCTTATAACTAACAATCTTTAAAACTTCCTATTTATCCTCTTCTTAACCTCTATACGCGTCTACCTTATAGCTTAGTGGCTTAATATTTCTATATACAGGTTCTAATACTGCAATATACTATATAGGGTAGATTTTTATTTTCTTAGGTAAGTTAAGTCTGTATATAACTTCTAAGATCTTTACTTTTATTATAAATGGTCCTAGTCTAATATAGTCCAATTTCTTACTTAGTTATTAACTTTTAAAAATTTTGTATAGTAGCTATACTTTATCTCTCTCCTTAAGATCTAGTCCCTTAGATCTCTTAGCATTATAGTACCTTTTTATTCTTACCTATACTAGTTTTACTGTTTTCTTAAGGTAATTATAAAAATGTATTAGGTTCTCTATTCTTTCCTTAGCTATACTACTTATCCTTTTTACTTATTATAGTAATAATAAAATTCTTGGCTTATATCCATAAATTCCTTAAAAGGTAACGTGCCTATTCCTTTTTATAGTATAGTATTATATATAAACTGTGCAACTAGTAATAATAATACCGAATTATTCTGTGCATAATTAACGTAATGTCTTAAGTACTGCTCTAGCGTTTAGTTTAGTCTCTCTATTTAACCATCTGTCTATAGGTAATACGCTATTAATATTACTGCTTAAACCCCCTATTCTACTAAGAATACCTCCTAAAGTACTGCTATAAACCTTAGATTTCTGTCTAATATATTCTTTATTAGTGCTCCGTGTCTTATAAACACTTCTTTAATATAGATTCTAGCTACATCTTCTGCTAATATTTTTTCTGTACACGCTATAAAGTAGCCCTATTTAGTTAACTTATCTACTATTACTAGGATTACGTTATAATCTTATCCGGTAACAGGATCTTTTAACTTTAGTAATTTTATAATAAAGTCCTATAATATAACCTCCTATAGTATCTCTAGTGTTTTAATAGGTTATAGCCCTCCATACAGCTTATACCTTATTAGTTTATTCCTCTAGTAATCTAGATACTCTTTTATAACTTGTCTTGCTAGTCTTTAAATTCCCTAAATAATATATTCTTCCTAAAGCCATAACACTAAGCCTATAGCTCTACTGTGTCCTTAAGTCATTCCCTTATAAAAGTCTTTTATAAACTCTTTTATAACTACCCTTAGCACATATATAGCCTCGCGGTACTTGTATTGCTCTAAGTCTGGATCCTTACTTTATGCCTTTTAGATCTTTTATAACTACGCACTCTCTAGTATCTTATAGGTCTTTTCTTCTCTTATTACTATAACCTTAGAATAATTATATCTAATTACTTCGTCTTTGTCTTTGTATAATATTACTCCTAATAGCTTTTCTTTATTTTATAATTCTGCCTTCCTACTAAATACGCCTACTTTTATGTTTTTAGTACTCTTAGTATACTAAATTTTAAAGTAATATTCTATAAGCATTTCCGCCTATCTAACCTATCTTTGGTTTAGTTCCTTTATTATTAGGAACCCTGTTAGGTTCTTATAGTCCATTTTAACCATAAATAGTTTTTTTATGCCCTATAAAAACGCTCTCCATTTCTTAAGTGCTATAACTATACCTAGCAACTCCTTGTTATAGATATTATAGTTTAGTTCTACTAGTGTTATTTTCTAACCATAGTACGCTACTAGATACTATCTGTCTAAGTGTCTTTATAGTAGATATGCTCCTAGTATAAAGTCTAATATATCTGTTTCTACAACCGTATTTAACCTTAGTTGGTAGATTTTAAGGATTAGATTCTAGGTAAATAATTCTTTAAGTTCTTAAAATAGCTTTCTTTATTTACTTCCCTATATCTATAGTTCCTCCTTTTTTATAAGTCTTATAAATAGTTTAATGTTCTTTGACCACTGTATAATAAACCTTTTATAGTAATTGCAAAACCCTAAGAACGATCTTAATTATATAACGTTCTCTAGTTTCTACTAACTTACTATAGCTTCTACTTTCTTTAGGTCCATACTGATTTTTCCTAGTTTAATAATAAATCTAACAAAATTGGTCTTCCTTATAAAGAACTCGCATTTCTTAATTGCTACTAGCATCTTTTCTTCTTATAGTCTCTTTAAGACCTACTTAATGTTTTTTATATTCTTGTTTGTTTATTAAGTATATAATAATATTGTTAAGGTATACTATAATAAACTTATTAAGGTGTTCTTCTAACACACTATTAACTTATTTCTAAAATGTTGCTAGTACATTTATAAGTCCGAACTGTATAACTAATAGCTTATATAGTTCTTCCTTTAATCTAAAGGCTGCCTTCTATTTATCTCCTTCCTTAATTCTAATCTAATAGTACGCCCATCTCAGATCTATCTTTATAAAGATTTGCGCATTACCTATCCTATCTTAAATTTTGCTAATTAAGGGTAAAGGATACCTATCCTTTCTTATAATGCTGTTTAACTGTTTATAGTTAATATATATCCTAAGTTTTCCGTTCTTCTTTAGTATAAACAATACTAGATATCCCGCTAATAACTATAATAGCCTAATATATGTAACCGACTACGGTACCCTGCCAAACTACCACTGTTTTACCTGCGTATTGCCTGCGTATCGCCTATACATTGCCTGCGTATCACTTACGTATTACGCTGTTTTAGTTACGTATTAGTCTCCCCTTTTATTTATTTCTATACCTTCCTCGTGTATATAGAGAGGCTCTAGAGCTACATTTACAATCAAGTCGTTTACTTAATTCTTTTACACTGCAAGCTTACAGTTATAACCCTGGCTTACACTACCTGCTAACCAATTAATCTATTACCTTATTTAAGAAGTCACTACTTCTACTACCTTTGCAGTGTCTTAAGCTTCTTTACCTACCAAATAAACGGACGATCAAACCTAACCAACGAACGTACTAGAACGGACGAATTAAATCATTAAAATAAGGTTTCGCCAAGACGCTAACCTAGACCCTGCCTAATCTGTTAAAATTCTAAAAATAACGACTAATATAAATAAGTCTTTATCTAAAATCAACCTTATTCTTAACAAGCTATATAATTAGATGCAATGGTTCTTTATTATTTAAGACACTGCCAAAACCAACAAGGTATAGCAGTACATTAACCTATCTAAGACAAAACATGAGCTCCCGAAGCTAGAACCTCTAAAATAACCTATACCTGCGGACGTACTTCCTACAGCTATATTAATAGCATAGCTAAACTAAACCTAGCTTACTGCATATAACTAAATATATATAAAGTATAAGGACAATCTATAAATATACCAGAAGAAAGAGTAGGCCATAAGTAATGTTAGCAACTATATAATTTAATTAACATCGACAGCCTACCTTCTATTTATTAAAGGCCTTAATACAGTACAAGAACGGCTTTAAGCACTTAAGAAAATACTAGCCCCTACTACCTTAGGTCAAAAGCATAACGTCCTTAATTAATATATGGCTTTAAAAGCCTATAATAAAAAGCAAAGCATTAATAAATGGTTAAACAGCTGGAGGAACACCTATAAGCTAATAGAATAATTAGAGCTACTAGACGTCCAGGGATTCAGACCCCACTATAATTTTATTTAAGCCATTAAACCTATCTCTTCTAGTGTTGCAGGAGCGCTAAAAGTAGACCTTATTAGAAAAGAATAGAAGGACAAAGAGGCCCCATCTATTATTAACCTTATTAAAGAATTTAAGGAACACTACCGCATACAGCAAGCATTGTCTACCTTAACTGCTAATAACTCTACATTTACAACTCTTTAAGGCAACTTAAATTCCAATTTAGACTCTAACGGCAATTCCAATTCTAACAGTAATTTAAATTTAAATTTAAGATAGAATAAGGAATGCATATACAGCCTTATACATTGGTTTAATAACTGCTATTATATTGCTAAGCATAAGCGCCTTAAAGAATGGAGACCAAGGGCAGATATCTAAAAGAAGGTAGATAAAACGATCTTATCTACACCTTAGATTAAACGCATTATCAACTATATCTAAAAAAGAAGACAGGAAGTAAAGGAGAACAATTAGAACACAGAATCTATAATTAATTTTAATTCTAAAACCCTACTTTCTACCACACCAACTAGCCATGCTGCTATATTTAGTACTGGTTAAATTTCTTTTAAACTCTAGAATACCTAGATACTTAACCCTAGTATAGATATACACGTCTATAATAATAAAGAAGACTTTACCTTCTCTTACCTAGCAGTAGAAGATAACTACCTAATTACTGGCAGAAATTTTGAGAAAATTTAAGCCTATGGAATAGTAACCATTACTGTTAATACACCTACTAGGAAGTTAAAAATAAAGCTATCTTATATAGCACTAGTACCCACCATGTTTATAAATATTGTAGCACTCTTAAGAGCTACTAATAATAATATCCATTTCGACTTAGGACAAAATTTGTTATACTATTTAGTAACTAGCGAAATAGTATGCTATACAAAACGACTAGGGGGCCACTGGGCACTAATGTATAGAGAGCCTATAAATACCCTAGATTTAATAACTTAATTAACCTTCTTAATAGGAAGATTTTAGCTAAGCTAAATAGCCTATAAACTAATCGGAGCTATAGCTACAAGATAGCATAAAATTCTCAGCTATATAGAACCTGATGCTATTGCGCAGCTTCCTAAGCATATTATTGGCGCAAAGCTAACTAAATTAACTACTAAATAAGCACCGCTTAAAATTAAATATAAAACTTGCTTATTAGCAAAGCATATATAGCAGATCTCTTAAAGACAAGAATATAAATTTCTAGCCACTTAACTATTTAAACGGCTAGCATTTAATATCATCTACCTTAGAGTATTAGGATATAATGGTAATAGATATGTTATGCATTTCTATTGCACATATTCTAAATTTAACTTTATATTTACCTCTAAGAATAAGGACAAAGCTACTATCCTACCTACTATTTGTAAGACTTACTATTTAATCAAAACATAATTTTATTAAGATGTTGTCTTCTTCTAGAGCGATAATAAATAAGCATTTAAATAAACAGAAGACACCCTATAAGTATAGTGTGCAGATAAGGGCATTACCTTTAAATACTAAGCACTATATACTAAGGAATAAAATGGCGGAGTAGAACAATCTAGACAAACCCTTATAGAATAATTAAGGTCTATATAGCTAAAAGCATTCTTACCCCTATTTCTAGGACCAGAAACTTTCCTTACTACTAGCTATACCCTTAATTAAACGCCAAATAAGCAACTAGAGTGGAAAACTCTATACAAGATTATCTATAGGAAGCCGCTATTACTTACCTATATATATAAATACGGTTATAAGACCTATACGCTAAATAAATAGGTTAGAAAGGGAGATAAGCTAGCTCCTTGTGCATTAATTAGACACCTAGTTGGCTATAATTTAACTAATATCTACTAAATCTGGATTCTAAGCCTTTACAAAGTCATTTAAAATAGAGACGTTACATTTAATAAGACCTTCTTCTATAACCCTAAGGGTTAAAATATTAACTACCTACTAAGGGAAGCATTAGAAAACACTATCTAGATAATTAGTCTACTAGAACCTCTTAAAAACAAATCTAAGAATAAATCGATCTTATATAGACCTACCTTAAATGCAGATTAAATGACTATACTAAGCAATTTAGCAGAGCTTCCTATAAAGGATATTAAGTAGTTACCAACTCCTAGCAGAACAGTATCTCTAGATCCGCTAGAAATAAACGCCACACTAGGAGGACCTTAAGGCTATATTTTAAATATAATTAAAGCAAGTCCTACCTACCTAAGCTTACCAGAAATATCTAATAGAGTAACTAATATAGCTCTATAAGCTGACGAAGTCTTAACTAATCCTTTTGCTAACCTCGTCCTACTAAAAGGTTCTAAACAAATTTAATATTAAGTGTATGCAGCAGCACTAGCCAATCTATCTACCCTATTTGGTTACTATACTAGCTTTGCCATAAGAATAGTAAAGGATATTAGCCAAACTAGATCCTTATCTCTATATTGGGATAATCTTCCTCCTAAACCAAGGAACCTTAAAGAGCTAAGAAAGTACCCTTTAACTGCCGGCTTTTAAAAGGCTATAGAAAAAGAATACAACGACCTAAAATGCCAAGGGATATTTAAGACTATTCTAAAGGAAGAAGTAAATAATAAGCAGATCCTTCCGCTAAAATAGGTCTTTAAATACAAGTTTAATAGCAATAGCTACCTATAAAAGCTAAAGGCTTAACTGTGTATCTATGGAGACCTATAAATTACTAAGAAAGAGACCTATGCAGCAACTCTAGCTGATCAAATATTTTATGCCCTTATGGCTATAGTTGCCGCATTTAATTTGGAGATTTAACAGTATAACGCTATAAACGTATTTATAAATGCAAGACTAGATAAGCTAGTCTACTATTACTACCTAGAAGGCTTTAATTAAAACGGACATATCCTAAAGCTACTTATAGCGCTATACGGATTAAAAATCTTACCTCTACTTTAGTATAAAGAGCTTACTAATATACTAGCAAAATTTGGATTAAAACATGTCTTGGGTACCAACTGCCTTTACACTAATGGACGACTTATTATCCTCTTTTATATAGACAATATTGCCGTTTTATTTGCTAAAAAGGACCTTTAAAGACTAGAAGAATTTAAAGCTAAACTGCTACACCAATACGAGATCCGTGCACTAGGAGACCTATAGTGGTTCCTAGAAATCCGAATTAAACAAGATCAACTAAGTAAAAAGCTCTGGCTCTGCCAAGACTCCTATATTAAAAAGATAGCCAATTAATTTAATATTTAACTAGGAAGATTTCCTAAATTACTACTTCCTGCTAAAGAACTAACTCCGTCCAATTAGCAGACGTAGACAAATCCTTAAAGAATACTAGCCTATTAGCAACAGGTTAGTTCTCTTACGCACTTACCGTATTTGGAAGACCTAATATTACTAAGACGCATTCTAAACTGGCTGAATTCCTTACTAATCCAAATTAAAAGCACCTTAATACATTAAACCAAGCTATTGCCTATTGCCTTAAAACAAAATCTACAGCTATTAAATACTTTAGCAAAGTATTTGGAGTATATATCTACTTTAGAAACCCCAAAGGAGAAGATATTACCTTTTATAGAGCATCTACTGTCTGTTGCAAAAGATTGGTAACTCGCTTAGGACGCGAAAAAAATCCGCACCCCCCCCCCCAAACCAAAATTTGTATGAGGGGCAATTCTTTTAATTTTCACCACTATAATTAAAGTTATTATAGGCCGCCGCCTTTCAGATAAAGTTATTCATAGAATTAGGATTCGTATTAAAGCTAGTAAGGCGGTACTAGCTATTGCGGATGCTGTAAAGGTGGCCAAGAAGACAATTTACAAGATGCGATTAAACCTTAATATTTAGGGCAAACCGTACGCGCCTTCTACCGTAGTTTAAGGTTAACTAAGAGCTCTACTACCTTACTAAGAGATGGAAATATATACAGTTATAGTATTAAGCTTTTTACTAACTGCTTATATAGCGCCTTCTTAACTTCCTTAAAGATTAGCTAATAGCGTATCTAGATAAGATACAGACCTTCCTATTTAACAAATTTAATATTTAAGTTTCTACTGCAACTGCCTGCCGTACTTTTAAGAGAGCTTCCTAGTTATAGAAGGCGGTTACGGCTTAAGCGGCTTAAAGGAGCGCTCCCCTCTGTAATGCCTAGATTGGTATATAGAAGAGCTAGATAGTAGAGCAGCTTATATTTTTTAATAAGTTAGCAGCAAATAAAAGAACTAGTAATAAAAAGTATGGCTAGTTACTAGAAGGGACTATATGTGGTATAGCACGCGTTCTTAAAAGGTTAGAGAGGTAGATATTACGGACGCTTTAAGTACGATGTTACGACTACTTGGAGAAGAGTCGGCGGAAGCTAGTTGGTTAATATAGGTATAGTCCAGAATGGATCTGGTGGAACTATGTGACGAGGAATAGTAACCAAGGTTATATAATGTTATACGCGGTGTACACAGTATACGCAGTGTACGCCTATGTATAATATGTATAACACGTACCTCACATACAAGGAGGATTTCCTAGGAGTATGGTTGTGTATTTAAAGGACCACAGTCCCTACTCTAGATAGTTCTTTCCTTATAGTCAATCTTAGAATACAATTAGAGTTAATCTGTTAGGCAACCACTCTACTAGTTATTATTACGTTGTTAACTAGTTTAATATCTATACACCTAGCCCATTAACAGGACCTATTATAGTTACTGCTATAAGGTTCCGTTATACATTTACTACCTAGTTACAGTACAATAAGTTAAGCAACATGCCACTTAAAGCACCAGTTACAACGCCATTAATGGCAGTAACTACCTTAAGAATTAGCGGAGATGTCAGCATAACGGACACCAGTTTGCAGTTGGTTACAACAGGTTAGGTATAAGAAATGGTTAATTAGTTAACAGAAAATAATATAATACTTAAAGAATGTATTAATGGAATCAGAGTAGTAAAGGTTAAGTTACCTTTAGTTAAACAATTCTTAGGAGAGAAGTTAAAGCTTAAGGGATTTCTGGTATAAATGCGGTTTAAGGTTGTGCAGGAGGGAGCGAAGTTAGCTATAATAATGGACTAAGTAGTCTATGCAGGACTATTTCTATTAGGAAGAGTTTTAGAGTGGTTTAAACTATACCCTATTAAAATATAGAAGAACGGATAGACAACTACTAACTAAGAGGTTAAGTATATGTTCTTAAGTTAGGAAGGGTTTATAATATGACTTACACAGATATTTAGAGATCTAGAGGCGGAAACTATAGCAGAACAGAAACTTTAAAACATAGTATAACGCACCTTAGCAATAGAGTATATAACACAGTTTTAAATACTAGCTATATAGGTCAAGTAGAATAATAAGGCGCTTATAGCATAGTATAAGCAGGGACTTAAAGTAAAAGTCCAGGATATAATTATTCTAATAGAAGATGCGGACACCCTAAAGGAACTAATTAATTAAGCAATTAAGATTAATAATAGGATCTACTAAAGGGAATAAACTAAGAAGGGTTAGGACAGAGTTCTATAGTTATATAAGGCGCAGAATACGCATTAACAGATATAAAGTTAAAAACTATAGTATAGCGTAGAGCTAATGGACCTAAGTAGTATTAAAGAAACTAGAAGATAGAATAAAAAACTATAGAAACCTAGAGGTTAAGGATCTAGTAATTATAGGACTAAGAAGTAAAGGCTAAACCAGGGATTTTAGCAGTAGAAGATGTTTAGGCGGACTCTATAATAAAACAGATGGTTTAAAGATAGAGCTTATATAAATTACGGGAAATAAGGTTATTTTGCTAAAAACTATAGAGGTAGTTAGAGTAACTACGCGGTAAAGGGAACTAAACTAGCAGACAATATATATATATAGAGGGACAACAGTGCACTGCGAGGAATAAAAGAGTATTTAATTAACAGTTTTGCGTTTTGTTACAATAACGTATACTAAGTTTATAAGGATACACACCTAAAAACCCATAATAGACGAAAACCAATGGGAAAGGGCAGTTACTTAGTTTAGTAATAAATAAATAAGTATAGGATGCAAGTTTAAGAACTATAAGTTTGGGGAATAAATAAGAACGTTAGTTTTAGGTGAATGCAGTTTTTAGCCTAAAGATTAAAAAGTTAATATAGAGATTAAAAAGTAAGACAACTTTAAAGATCTAGCTGTAAAACGCAGAAAGTAAGAAACTATGGATAAGTTTAGGTTAAGAATTATTATATAATAAGATAAAAAACTAGACTAGAGATTTAGCGGCCGTATAAGGAACAGAGCACCTATATAAAGAATTACTAATAGACCTAAGATAGGCACGCTAAGGGTAAAGTAGTTAAATAAACTAGAATAAGAGGAGGATCTAGGGATTCTAATTAGATTTAAAGAAAGACATACTAAAGGTTGTTACAACGTAGTAATAACAAGGTACTTTCTAATAGACAAACTATATACACTAAACCAGTTATATGGAAAGTGATATAGGTAAAGACACAACAATAAATAGAAAGACTTTTATATATAGTTAAACAAAAAAGTTGTTTAAGATCAACCCATTATAGAGAAACGTATAAGTCACATTAAAGGAGTATTAATTATAACATTAAGGAACCTAGAAGAGGGATCTAGGGACTAAAGAAGCAATTAATAAATCTCAGTACCTATAAAAGAAAGACTAATAGTCAGATTAATAAAATAGAGGTTTAAACTTAGGGATAAAGATAAACTAAGAGTTAACCTAAGTCACTAGGCGTATTATATACTATTGTAAATAGCTTATATAGATAATATATGCAATATATATAGGGCACTAAAAGATAAAGGCTAGAAGTATCTAATAAGAATATATTAGGTACTGGATAAAAAGAAATATAGAGACGCTAAGTATATATATAGATAGTACCCAGTAGAAGTTTAAGGATAAGGGGACTTAATACTTTAATTAGGAAGATTCCTTACGGAAGAATGCTTAGATAGATAATAGTAGTAGGACTGCTTAGAGAATATTTATCTATAGTATATAGAGGACAAAAAACAAACTAAGTATTGGCCTAAGTTGGACTAAGTATAAATAGGATCTAGTAGCTAACAGTTAGGAAAAGGGAAGGCCTATAGAACCAGAGGGAACTAGTAGTAGAGCCTTAGACCCTTAAAGGAATTTAAGGACAATACTTAAACTTATAAGTTAAGTGGCAAGATTAGCAGTTTAAAGTATTAGTAGACAGTAGAGTAATAAGAAACCATATATTACTAGCAGCAGTGGAAAGAATAGGGTTACTATATAGATAGAAGGAACACCTATATCTACTAATAATAATTTTAAGAGATTAGATAGCCTATAGAGGAGGTATTATTAACCTTAAAATAGGACCTATTTAGTTAACTATTAAAGGAAGACAAGTTAAAATATCTTTTAATATCCTACTACTGGGATAGGATAAGGCGATACTAGGAATTCCTTAGTTATAGGAATATAATCTAAAGATTAATTAGGTTACAGGTTAAGTTAATATTAAAGATACTTAATAACGTAAGATGTAATAGTAAACTAAGTTGGTATGGTACTAAGTCAGAGTAATGTATAAAGAGGCTAAGTAAAGCTTAAGTTATATACTAAAGAGATACCATAAGTATAGTAAAAAGTTATAGTTACTAGAAAGTGAGAAGTTGTTAGAGTATATAGTATAGGACTATAAAATAGAACTGTTTGATCAAGGTTGCGTCCTTGCAGTTATATGACCGCAAATTGCCATCACGTGACGGCAATCTAGGGCAATTTACGGCAACTTGCCTACGAACGCGAGTTAAAAGGGGTTGATTACGTGAGCTAAGCAAGCTCAAGAAATCCACCAAATTCCACCTATAGAATAGGAGAATTAATAAGCATCAATTAAAATTAGTTACCACCTATACTATTATAATAGCATTACATATTACCGGAAGTAATACTAACACTAATCAGTAATTACAGATTAGGAGATGTATTATCTACAAAGAAAAACAAGCTTAATTAGTCCCTACTAAAGGCCTCTACCAATCTCGCCTACTAAGGAGCATCAGTTAACGTGTATTTAAAAAGGCAACCCCTATCTAATAGGCCCTTGATTTTTTATACACGGCCCTTAGGTATTTAAAGAACCAACCCCTTTTAATAGGCCCTTGGTTCGCGTCCATTACGCATTTTATACTACCCAGATTATATTAAGGAGCATTAGTTAACGTATACTTGAAAAGTCAACCCCTATCTAATAGACCCTTAATTTTTTATATACAGCCTTTAGGTACTTAAAGAACCAACCCCTATCTAATAGGCCCTTAGTTCGCGTCTATTATGCATTTTAAACGTGTTAGGTACTTAAGGAACCAACCCTTTTAATAGGCCCTTAGTTCGCGTCCATTACGCGTTTTTTATCTAGAACCTAAAATTAAACTTAACAGGAGTTATAAGACAAGAATTAATATGTTAGACATTAGCACAAGTTAACGCAGAACAGGAGAAATGGCCTAAAGGCATCAACTTACAGTCCAACAAAACCACCACAAAGGATATTAATAAATTTGTAAAGTTTAAGATCCTAGAATACAAAGCGTACAACTTTAAGGACAATAAACCATAGGAGGTCTACAAGAAAGATTTCCAAAACTTTACAATATAAATCTTTAAGGATTGCAACTAAATTGGTATCTAAAAGCTCCGAACGTTCCTACAAACTAATGGCGTATGGATAAGGAAGTATAGGAATGCTACAGTCCCCAAATTACTATTTAACACCTTATAAGAAGAAGACCCTATAGAATAGACTAAGCCTGAGATTAAGGAGTATATAGTAACTAGAGGAAAGTTTACCTTAGGACGAATTAACTACCTCCTTAAGAATAACTTTGCTAGTACCAGTACTATTAAAACCCTAATCTCAATCTCACCAGCCACAAACCCTACCCTACTTATAATACTACCCACTATACCCTAACCTACCCCTATACCACCCCTATAACAGGAACCTAATTATATTAACTTAACCCTATAACTAGAACTACCTAGGGAACAGAGTTAAAACTAGGGTTTTGGCAAGGAGTTAACAAACCTTATAAAGATATACACGGAAGATAATAAGTATAGCGGAGAAGATAATAACTTTAACTTTAAACTTACTATCTTCTATAACCTCTATAGCAGAGCTGACGTACCCTAAAAAGCCAAGGTTAAAGCCTACCCTATAATGCTACGCGGTCTAGTACTTAACCATTACTATACTAACCTTAAAAACGTTACTCTGACCCTTTTGTTTAACCAAATCTGCGACACTATATATAATTACTTTAAGGGACCTAAATACAGACGCGGCATATTAGGATAATAGAACTCGACAACTCTAAAGTCTATAATAGGTAAGAGCGAGAATGCTAGAAAATTAACCTTAGACTACCTATAGTTACTTATTAAAGAACTAAGACACCTCTAGCATAGTCTTAACCTAGATTTACATACAGACAAGTTCCTTTATAATAAGCTTATTAACGCCTGCCAGGAGTTACTAGCGTGTTAATATGCCTGCTTTAAACCTTCTAACAGCTTAACTGGCCTAATTAATAACTTACAATCCTCTATTATAATATTTAAAAAGTTAAACAGTAAGAACCCCTAAGCCTTCTTCACTAACTGCCGCTACTATAGATAATACCCTTGATCACCTTATAGAACACAATTATCCTTATTTAGCCAATATGCATCACTAAAGAAGCGCTGCTTTGTCTGTAATAAAGAAAGTTATTAGTTATCTAAATACTCTAGAGAAGAACATAACAAATTAAAAAAGAAGTTTAAGGATAAATTCAACCGCCGCTTTAATAGACATGCCTAATAGTACATTACTAAGTATAAAGGAACAGATAACAATGGTAATAAACTTAACTTAGAATCTATTAATAAGGCAATAGAAGCTCTTATAATTAATATTAAGTTACTAACAGTATCTCCAACCTAAGAATAGATTGAACTGTTCCTTACCTCTTTTAGAACGATATAGCATAAAGAAGTCATTAATACTGTAACTAACTTAGCAGATTAATCCTTTACCCATATAATTACTAGCACCAATTTAATTACTTACTACAATAACCTAGACCTATTTGCCTATATTGCTACCAGCTAGTATATATCCGATAAGTTCTATAGAGTAATAATTAACACCGGAGCTTTAAAGAGATTAATAGTAGGTTATAGACAATACCTCGCATATAGAAAGACCTATAATACCATTATTAATACCTTAAAGGCTGGCGCTATTAACATCCAGTTTAGTATTAGTTCTACCTCTTCTATTAGCTCCGTCACAGTTAATACACCAGTTGGCAACGTTAAGTTTTATATTATAAAGGCCGACATACCCTTCCTACTATACCTCGCAGATATGGATATACTAAAGGTCTATTATAATAACCTTAAGAACGTCCTAGTCACCCCAACAAAATTGGTGCTAGTGGTTCGCCAATTCAGTCACCCCTTCCTATTATAGGAAGAGTTACTATAGTTATTTATAACCTACTTGTTTAATTAAAACCCTTACTACTTAACCACTACTAAACTCCGCCAACTCTACCGTCGCTTTGGATATCTATCGGTAGACAAGCTATATAAGGTACTAGAACGCTCTGGCCATAATAATATTAATAAACAGGCCATTAACTACCTTACTAAGTACTATTCCTACTGCTAGAAACACGGTAAGTCTCCCAGACAGTTTAAATTCATACTATAAGAAGACCAAGATTCCAATTTTAACCATTCTATTTTTGTTAATATTATGTATATTAACGGAAGTCCTATTCTCCACATAATTAATAAAGCTACCAGATTTTAAGCTGCGAGATAGCTATATAATATCTCCGCAAAACATACCTAGGACATCCTATAACTATATTAGATTGACACCTATATCGGACCACCTGACTACATTACCCATAACGCTAGGAAGAACTTCGCAAGCAAGGAGTTTTAACAGCACGCTATGGCAATAGCTATATTAACCAAGAGCGTCCTAGTGGAAGCTCACTTGTCTATTAGAATGGTAGAAAGAGCTTATCTAATACTATACTAAGCATACCAGATAATTACGGAGGAGCTATAGGACTTAGGAATAACCAAAGAACTAGCCTTACAAATGGCGGTAAAGGCCGCTAATAATATAGCTAGCCTAAATGGCTTAGTCCTAACACTTCTTGTCTTCGGTGCCTACTCTTATATAAGTAAACTTGACCCACTAGCACCCTCTATTATATAGCGAGCGGCAGCTATAAAGAAGGCAATAGAGGAGATTATAAGGATTAGGGCAAAGAAGCAAGTTAACAATACACTAAACCAACGAAATGGTCCATCTATTACCACAATCTACGACCTCCCCCTTAACTCAGACGTGCTTGTATGGCGTAAAGGCAATACTAGACAAAGCGGCAGATGGACTAGCCTATTTAAGTTGCTTAGAATTAACAGAGAAATATATAAGGTATAACTCCCTAGTAGACCTACTAACTTTAGAACTATAACAGTAAAGCCATACCTATAACCTAAACTAGAAGAACCTAATAAGGAACCAGAGGAGGAGCCGTCTAAAGAACTAACTAAGGAACTAACTAAGGAACTAACTAAGGAATTAACCAAGGAACTAACAACTACTATACCCCTCTAAAGATTAAAACGGACACAATAATCGCCGATAAAGTCCTAGCAAAACATTACGGACGTATTAATATTCATTAACGACAGCCTAATAAAACCTAATACTACAACCCTTAAGTGCACCTTACCGTTATTTATAGAGTCTTAACGCAAGGAGATAAACGGTTTACTTAAGAAAGGCATCTTTAAGTTTATTAATACAGCAGACGTCCTAAAGGGAGTCAGAATCTTTAACTCCTAGTTTATTAACAAGATTAAGAACGCTAGAACAGATAAGGCCTTTAAGAAGTCTAGACTAGTTATATAAGCCTATAATAACTATAGCAAAGATCTAGTCTTAATACAATCACCAACTATTTAACGTGTTAGCTAGAGAATTATCCTAGCACTTACGGCAACCCTATAAGGAAACAAAAGAAGACCAGTCTCTTTATACCTACGCGATATCTTACAAGCTTATATATAGTCCAGTACCCACCTAAATAGAGACTTTTTTATACGCCTACCACTAGAACTTAAACTAAAGAATAGATTAATTCTAAGAGTTATTAAACCACTTCATAGTGTCCCAGAAGCTAGCAACTATTGGTTTAATATATACTACCACTACCACCTTAATAAGCTACGGATAAACCAGTCAACATATAACCCCTGCTTGTTATACACAAATAGTAACGGCTTTGGAATTGTAGGACTGTAGACCAATAATACACTATTTCTTGCTAATAAAACCTTCGCGGAGGCTGAAGAAGCTAGGCTTTAAGAAGCAAAGTTTTTAGTAAAGGAGAGAGAGAAGCTTACACCAAATACCCTAATTAAGTTTAACGGAGGCTGTATTAGGCAAGAAAAGGACTTAATAGCCCTTACCTAGGAACGTTAATGCTAGAACCTAAAGTTGGTTACTATAAAGGCTACAGACCTAACCAGCTCCAGAGGGGAAGTCCGCAAGGCAGTCACACTAAAGGACTAGTACATTGCCTAGAGAGCAAGAGGAGCCTATATTGCCACAGTCTATTAACCAGAAGCTGCCTTTAACCTCTCCTTTATAGCATAAGTTGTTAACCCAAAGGAAGAACATGCGAAGCAGCTTAATAAGCGGCTATAATGGCAAATTGATAATCCCTCCTAAGGACTTCGCTTTGTACAACTTAATATAAGCACTCTTAAACTAATAATATTCACAGACTCGTCCTTTGCCAATAACTATAACCTCTCTTCTTAGATCGGCTTTGTTATTACACTTACAGACAAGGATAATAGGGCTAATATCCTCTATTAGTTATTTATTAAATGCAAGCAAGTTATATAAAGCGTCTTAGCATCTAAACTATATAGTATGGCCTACGGATTTAACACCGGAGCTGCAATTAAAGCAACTATTAAGAAGATCCTATAACTCAAACGACTACCGCTTACCCTTTATACCGATTTAAAATCTTTATATAACTACCTAGTCAAACTCGGGACAATATAAGAGAAACGACTTATGGTTGACCTAATATGTTTATAACAATTGTACGAGAGAAGAGAAATAGCAGAAATTAAATGGATTGACGGAGGTAGTAACCCTATAGACGCTATAACAAAATTAAAACCTTGCTAAGCGTTAAAGGACCTAATTAATACGAATATAATTAAGCTATAGGTCACCAAGTGGGTAGAAAGAGGAGAATATGGAAAGATAGAAATAGAGAGTGTAAAGATATTAAACTAGCAGCTAAGGCGCTAGTACTAAGCGAGCCAATGGCGATTTTCTATGCCGGGTATAGAAAATCGTGATTGGTTACTTCAGCCATTTGGCAGAATTTGGCAGAATTTGATAGGTGGAAAGTAGTGGAATTCGACAGGTAGAAAGTAGTGGAATTTAGCAGGCGGCGTGCTTAAGTACTGTTAAAAACTAAATACTCCTAGTGTCTGATTAAGGTTGCGTCCTTGCAGTTATGTGACCGCAAATTGCCATCACGTGACGGCAATCTAGGGCAATTTGCGGCAACTTGCCTATAAACGCGAGTCAAAAGGGGTTGATTACGTAAGCTAAGCGAGCTCAAGAAATCCACCAAATTCCACCTATAGAATAGGAGAATTAATAAGCATCAATTAAAATCAGTTACCACCTATATTATTGCAATAGCATTACGTATTACCGGAAGTGATACCGACAAGAACTAAAACTAGGATCAAGTTTAAAGTTCTTTTTAATCTATAAGCTTACTAAAACCAAGTTAGTAGCGCTTAAGGAGTTTGTCCAGGAGAACTTATAAAAGGGATATATTAGGCTATCGCAATTATTAATAGGATATCCAGTATTGTTTATCCTAAAGAAAAATGGAAAACTTAGGATATACATTAACTATAGACAGTTAAACAGCATCACTAGAAAGGATAGGTATCCTTTACCCTTAATTAGTAAAACCTAAGATAGAATAGGCAATGTGCAAATCTTTATAAAGATAGATCTAAGATGGGTGTACTATTAAATTAGAATTAAGGAGGGTAATAAATAGAAGGCAGCTTTTAGGTCAAAGGAAGAACTATATAAACCATTAGTTATATAGTTTGGGCTTATAAATACATTAATAACATTCCAAAAGCAAATTAATAGTATGTTAGGAGAATACCTCAATAAGTTTGTTATAGCATACCTTAACAATATTATTATCTACTTAATAAGTAAGGAAGAACATGGAAAATATATTAAGTAGGTCTTAAAGAGACTATAAAAGGAACAAATGCTAGTAGTAATTAAGAAATGCGAGTTCTTTACTAGGAAGACCGATTTTATAGGATTTATTATTAAACTAGGAAGAATCAGCATGGACCTAAAGAAAGTTAAAGCTATAGTAAGTTAGCAAGAACCAGAGAATATTATATAGTTAAAATTATTCCTAGGGTTCTATAACTACTATAGGAGGTTTATTATATAGTAGTTAAAGAATATTAAGCTATTTATAAGACTAACAAAGAAAGAGAAACTGTAGGTATGGAGTAATAAACAGAAGAAGTTGTTTAAGGAACTTAAGGAGTTATTTACCTAGGAACCAATCCTTAAAATCTATCAACCAAAGTTAGAGACGGTTATTAAGATAGATGCATTAGACTTTATACTAGAAGTATATTTACTATAAAGGCACTAGGACGCATAGCATCCAGTAGTATACTATAGTTAAAAGATAACACCACTAGAACTAAACTATAACATCTATAACAAGGAGTTATTAGGTATAGTTACAGCACTTAAAAAATAAAGAGCATTCTTATAAGGTATAGAGAGACCATTTATAGTTAAAACAGACTATAAGAACCTTATAGGATTCCTAATAATAAAGGAACTTAACTAAAAACAGATTAGATAGGCGGAAATGCTTATAGAATACCATTTCAAAATTTAGTATACCAAGGGTACAGACAATGCACAAGCAGACACTCTAAGTAAAAAGGCTAAACTACAGAATAATAAAAAGCTATTAGGGGCTTTGTTACAAAGAGATAAAGACAGACTAATTAGGTATAATTATCTAAAAATTACAGTAATACAGGAAAGTCAGATCTATAAATCACTAAAAAGTAATTAGATATAAAAGATCTAAGAGGCATAGGCAAAGGATTTAAATATAGAATAGTATAAAAATAGAGAAGTAACTTATATTCCAAGATCTATTGTAAAAGAGTTTATTAAGTTATTCTATAAGGGACTAATATAAGGACATAACGGAGCTATAGGCTTAGTGTTAAGACTTTAAGAGGAGTATATTATTTAAGGAATCTAGGGATTAGTAAGACAAGTTATAAAGAAATATCTAGATTGTTAAAGGAATAAACTAATAAGGCATAAGCCATATAAAGGGCTACAACCTATTAAAATACCAGAAAGACCATAGGAGGTTATATTATAGGACTTTATTATTAGGTTACTAAAGTTAAGAGATCCTATTACAAACTAAGATTATAACGCAATCTTAGTAATAGTAGATAAGCTAATAAAGTAGGGATACTTTATAGTATGCACAGAAGAGATATTAGTAGAGGATGTCGCTAGAATCCATATTAAGGAAGTGTTTGCAAGATACAGAGCACTAAAAAAGATTATATTGGATAGAGATCCAAGATTTATAATAGTATTTTAGGAAGTGTTTCTGGCAGAATAGGGAGTTTGCGCAGCAACCTCTATAGCATATTATCTGCAGACAGACAGTTAAATAGAAAGATTAAACTAGACACTAGAATAGTATCTAAGGCATTATATTAATCACGCATAAAACAATTAGGTATTATTACTACTAGTTATATAGTTTGCATATAATGCAACACTATAAGAAGGAATGGGAACATTACTATTTAAGGTAAATTACGGATATAAACCAAGAACGTCGTTATCGCCACGTTAAGTAAAGAAGATAAGTAGTACAGCTAAAGAAAGAATAGAGACTTTAATAAATCTTTATAATCACCTTAAAGAAATAGCTAAGCTAGTATAAAAACAAAAAAAAGGTACTATAATGTTAAGAGATTTAAGGGACCAGATCTTAAGGAGGGAGATAAAGTATAGCTACTATATAAAAACTTTAAGAGTTAACAACTAAGCAAAAAGTTAGACTATGTCAGACTAGGAACTTTTAAAATTACGCAAAGAATCTTATTAGTTATATTTAAGTTAAACCTACTAGCCAAAATAAAGATCTACCCTATATAGCATATTATAATATTAGAGCCAGCACACGGGAATATTAAGCCACTAGTCTATAAAGTAGATATATATAGAGGATAGGAAGAAGACAAATGGCAAGTTTTAAAGATTATTAGTTATAAGGATATAGATAATAAAACATAGTATAAAGTAAAGTAGATAGGCTATAGCAAGACTACCTAGGAACTACTAAGCAACCTAGAGAACGCTATAGGAAAGGTACAGAAGTATTAAAAGAGAATGGGTTAGGTAGTATTAAAAAAGAATCACTAAAGGACGAGTCACCTGAGGGGAACCCAAGAGGAGCAACTACCACGTTACTTAGAGTTATTTCCTTCTCTAGAAACTCTACTCTCTCGTCACCTAGCTTATTAAGACCTTGTTAAATAAGTTTCCACTCCTTAGAATAAACCTTCTTATAAACCTTCTTAAGATGGGTTAACTAAGCAAAAGCAGACTGCTGGGCTTTAAAGGAGCAACACTAAGCCTTAAGGGCTAGAGCGGTCTCCTCTAAAGAACAATGGAGTTCGGCGCAAGCGGCGGCCAACTCTAACTCAAGCTGGGCAGTAGTAGATTAAACGTAAAACCCTATAATAAGTTACTTAGGGAACGCAAAGACTATTAAGAGTTATAGGACGCGCATACTTAGCGTTAGAAGTGGAATAAACATTGTATAGCAATCAAACGTTCGCTTTAGTGCACTCCAAGCAAAAAGAGGATTGTTTAGACAAGGGACTCGCCAACGCAACACAAACCAACCCCTCTTTCGCACAACAAGAATATAGAGACAGCATTATCTCACCAAGCAACAGTATAGCAGCCACAGTGCGAGCATAACGTTGCGCTTATAAAGAAGAAGGAGGTTTAGAAACCTTAGGAGGTATAATAAGTAAGGATATCAACTAAGTTAATTAGATAGATATTACACCTCTAGTAGATTACTTGGAGATATTAAAAATCTTTAAGGACAAAGATAAAGAGGAGGGAGATAGTGTTACGGATGCTTTAAGTACAATGTTATAACTACTTAGAGAAGAGTTGGCGAAAGCTAGTTAGTTAATATAGGCACGGTCTAGGATAGATCTGGTGAAACTATATAACAAGGAATAGTAACCGAGGTCATATAATGTTATACGCAGTGTATGTAGTGTACGCGGTATACGCCTATATATAACACGTATAACACGTACCTTATATATAAGGAGGATTTCCTAAGAGTATGGTTGTGTATTTAAAGGACCATAGTCCCTACTTTAGATAGTTCTTTCCTTATAGTGAATCTTAGAATACAATTAGAGTTAATCTGTTAGGCAACCACTCCACCAGTTATTATTATGTTGTTAACTAGTTTGATATCTACACACCTAGCCCATTGACAGGACCCATTGTAGTTACTGCTACAAGGTTCCATTACAGTAGAGTATTTTACCAGCATTAGCAGTTAACGGATATCTTAGCTACCTTATCTTTTAAGGCTCTATTACTTCTATAATATTTAAAGCCTTTATAGAGAATTAGGTACTACCTTATTATACACTATATCTAGGGCCATAATTAGTCCTTATTCTTAACAACGTTGTAATCTATAAATTAACACGGCTTTAAGAGCTTTATAAGCAACACAGCGTCTTACTAAAATTCCTGCCACTATACTCGCCAGATTATAATCCTATTAAGGCTATATTTAGTAATATTAAGGCTTAGATTAAAAGGAACCAGTAGCTAGTTAAGGACTTTAAGAGCTTCTTACATTTTGCTGTTAGTTAAGTATATGATATATACGCAGAAGCTCATTTCTAAGAAGCAGGATATATTATAGATTAATAAATAGACACTATTTTAATTACTTAAACTTTAAGATCAGAGGCCTAATTCTATATAGCGTTCTAATCTTAAAGCTATAGGTTTCCTATTAATTTAACATTATGCCTTTACCTAGCTTCTATAACTTTAGCAAGTTAATATTCCATTCTTCCTCTACTAACTTATCCTTAATTAACTCTAAAATAGCCCTCTACCTCTCGCTATTAAACTCTAGCTGATTAGCCAGCCGCTTAGAAAACTAGCTAAGTAGCTTAACTAGATCTATTTCCAACTAAACGGGGCTTAAGTTTTAAGGTGCTTTGACATTTAAATATAGCGGAGGATATTAAGGAAGGTAAGGATTTTAACCTATAGATTTAAGCTCCTTTATAAGTATAACTAACGCTAGCTTTTTAATATATAATATAGTAAAATCTTACTTTTCTACTACTGGCTCCTTCCGGCTCTTCTAACTCCTCTCCCTATAGTTAACTAAGTTAACAATAAGATGTTACGACGGCTGCTTAATAGTAGAGTTACTAGAGAAAAGCTCCTTATTCTACTACTAGAAGTTTTCTGTACTAATAGGATAATAGTTAATTACAGTATTAGATAAGTTAGGTAACTTCTTATTCTACTAGTACGTCTTACGTTTATTATAGCAATATATATTTATATAAGGCCACCTATCTGCAATTACCGGTATTTTATTACTAGAAGCCTCCTTAGCAGTAAGTACATTAGGTAGATTAGTAAGTAAAGCTTATATAGCTGTCCTTCTGCCTAATAACTACTTACTAACTTAGAGTTATAGTAGGAACCTAAGTCTCTGGCTTCTTCTCCTTAACCAAATATAAGGTGAAGTTTAAGGATAGAAACCTTAACGGCCAGCACTTATGCCACTCCTTAATTATGGCAAGAGCTTAATTCAGATCCTCGCTTAACCAAATATCTTAAGGGCAGCAGTTGGCTCGCCAGCCCTTCTTATAGGAGGCGACAGCTTAGAGCTAAGTGATCTTAAACTTCCGTAGTAATAGACGTTGTATGGTCTCATTCTGCCATAGATCTAGCTTAAAGTAGTATATATTTTTGGTATTAAATACAGCTGACTTTATGCCAGGAAGAGACTTATTTTTACTACTTGTAACTGCCTTCCAAACACTTGTAAAGCGTGCCAGCGGCGGCGGCAACGGCAACGGCAGCGAGTCTACATCCTCATCTTCCACCTCTACAAGCTCCTTAGTATTCTCATCCTCCTCATCTGCAGATGTAGGCTCTGCGGGCGTTGCTGGCAACGATAACATTAACGGTGACGGTGACGGTGACGGTACTGGTATTGTCTTCTATCTCTTCTTCGCTACCTTTGCCTTCCTCTTTACCTTCTTTCTAGGCGGCTGTAAGATAGCAGAAGAAGGCATAGATTAAGCCCGCTTTCGTTCAGAAGGCTTTAGAGTACAACCCAACAATTAAGTAGGCTGCTATTGGGACGCCATAAGACGCAACACCAAGATTTCTATATAATCGACTTAATTAGGTAACGCGCTAGCTTTAATATTTGGGCACTTACAATAGGTAGTAAACGTATTATAGGTGGTTAAAATTGAAAAATTACCCCTCATACAAATTTTGGTGGGGGGGGGCGGATTTTTTTTCGCGTCCTAAGCGAGTTACCGATCTTTTGCAACAGACAGTAACGTAGTATTTGTAGACTATAAAGACACTAGACGGAGCTCTTAAGGATACCTTTTTATGCCATTTGGAGGACTAATTAACTAGAAGGCGACCCTACAATAATTAGTAACTTACTTAACTACTAAAGCGGAGCTTCTCTCCCTATCTATAGCTACTATTAAGATTATTTGGTGGCAGCGTTTCTTTAAGGCAATTAGCTTCAATTTAGAACGTAAGTTTACCCTACTTTGCGATAATATGCAAACTATACAACTCCTAAGACAGGATACACCAAAGCTTAACACTAAGCTACGATATATTAACGTCTATTAGCACTAGCTTAGACAGAAGGTCTAAGACAAAAAGATTAATGTATAATGGGTCCCTATAAACAAGATGCCTGCCAACGGCCTTACTAAAATCCTACCTCATTAGAGGTACGAGGCATAAATAAAGTAATTAAATTTAGTGGATATTCAATATTAAATTGCTACTGCATCATCTAATAAAGATTCTTAAACATTACCCTACTCCTAAATTGTATCTAAATTTCCTATTTTGGTATAGTTTTAACCTTCATTTTTTCTATAGTTTTAACTACACCGTTAAATTTAGGGGGGTATATAACTGACTATGGTACCCTGCCAAACTACTATTATTTTACCTATATATTGTCTGCATATCGCCTGCGCATTACCTGCGTATTACTTATATATTACGCTGTTTTAGTTATATATTAGTCTCCCCTTTTATTTATTTCTATACCTTCCTTATGTATATAGAGAGGCTCTAGAGCTACATTTACAATCAAGTCATTTACTTAATTCTCTTACACTGCAAGCTTATAATATATCCCTTTTATAAGTTCTCCTGGATAAACTCCTTAAGCACTACTAACTTGGTTTTAGTAAGCTTATAGATTAGAAAGAACTTTAGACGTATTTCTAGTTCTAACTCTATTTTATAGTCCTATACTATATATTCTAATAGCTTTTTACTTTCTAGACTCTATAGCTTTTTGCCGTACTTATAGTATCTCTTTAGTATATAACTTAAGCCTCACTTAGTCTCCTTGTATATTGTTACGTCTTACGTTATTATATATTGTTAATATTAACCTAACCTATAACCTAATTAATTTTTAGATTATATTTCTATAACTAAGGTATTTCTAGTATCGCCTTATCCTTTCCTAATGGTAGGATATTAAAAGACATCTTAATTTTTCTTCTTTTAATAGTTAGGTAAATAGGTCCTATTTTAAGATTAATAATGCCTCCTCTATAGGCTATTAGATCTCCTAAAATTATTATTAATAGGTATAGATGTTCTTTTTATCTATATGGTAACCCTATCCTTTTAACTGCTGCTAGTAATATATAGTTTCTTATTGCTCTACTATCTACTAGTGCTTTAAACTTCTAATCTTACTAACTAACTCTTAAGTTTAGGTGTTAACCTATAACTCCTTTAAGGGTCTAAGGCTCTACTACTAGCTCCCTTTAGTCCTATAGGCCTCCACTTTTCCCAACTATTAACTATTAGATTTTAATTATACTTGGTCCCTTTATAGCCAATACTTAGTTTATTTCTTATTTTTAATATACTATAGACAAGTATTCTTTAGGCACTCCTACTACTATTATCCGTCTAGGAATTCTTCTATAAGGAATCTTCCTGGTTAAAGTATTAAGTCCCCTAGTTCTTAAACTTCTACTAGGTGCTAACTATGTATATACTTAGCGTTTCTATACTACCTTTTATCTATTATCCAATATATTCTTGTTGGATACTTATAATATTTATCTTTAGGTATTCTATGTATGTTATATAGTAGTAATTCTTTAATTAACGTCTGATACGGATCCTATTAGCCCACGCAGACTACTCCGTCACAGGGGGGAAAACTTATATATTTACAGGAAGAAAACCCCTGCAGTTGGGTTAGGGGAGGAAAAACCCTATAAGCCACCTCAGTTGGATAAAAAACCCCGAATTGCCATATTTGCACATAGCAGCGGCCCTGCGGGCCTACAGCACGTCCTCCTCCTTAGATGTTTTGAACTCCTTGGGAACCACTGCTTCCTTCTCCAGCTTATCCAAAGCTAGGGTTCACTACGTCCCAGCTAGGCCTTGCCGATCGATCGCTGTGTACTTGTTGCTTCTCCCATATCTTAACCGTCCCCTATATGCTATCTCTTATTAACCATTGCCATATATGCCTTGCCTCCCCCCCCCTAGAGCCATTAAAGGCGTAAGGGGGATTCATCCGTTCTAGCCACCGTAATACTAACAGCGGGATATATTGTGTTGCTTTAGGTATCTTTTGTGCCTAGGCCCCAGCTAGGCCCTTTCTAAGTGTTACTACTCCGTTGAAAGGAGACGAGGAAAACCGTGGGTCGCAATCCAGCTAGGTATTCGGTAGTTGACGGCGAGTAACCGCATGCTCCGCGGGCGATCGCCCTAGGGGTTAGGAGGGGCCGTATATTTGCTCGTTTGTTTATTCATTCGTTCGCGTTCGTTTATTCGTTAATGTGAGGTTATTAATGCTTTTAATTAGGGGTTGGGGGACGTTAAATTCCATCTTGTATCCGTGAGGATTATACAGGGTTAAATAGGAGCGTAGCAGTCGTCTACTATGAAGGGGGTTACCGTCAGTAGTGGTTTTCGAGATCTCACCATCCCATGTAAAAACTTTTTACTAACCCCCACGACATTTCGACCACCACCACCACAACCTACCCGCAGCTGTGCGACGTCTCTGCGTTGGCTCTGCTGAGTCCAAAGACCAGCAGGTTTGTAGGCCTCACCACATACAGGTATAGAGTCCGATTTCGAGGACCTGCATGTTATATATATTATTTATATATGCAATCCACACTAATATATAATACGCTAGGTGCTTTGGGTTAACTCTTAGTTTATTTTTACCTTTAAGTTTAAACCCATCTCGTACTAATCTAAATATTACTATATTATTTGCTGGTACTAATATCTATATTATCTCTCTCTAGTCTACAGCCTATTCTTCTATATTCTTTAATATTATAATTAACGCTCCTTTAATATAACTTATCTATCTTTCTAATATAGCTTAATTTAGTATAGCTTTTTTATTTAATTATATATAGAAAGTCTTCCTACTTGTTATTTCCGCGTTGTTAGTACTACTTTTAGTATAGTTCTGTAAGTATATATAATCTATTTATAAGGAAGTATCTCTCTATTACTGCATTGTTGTATTCTTTAGTGTGCCGTTTTACAAATCTGGTTAAAATCCCTAGATCCTCTTCTTATTCTAAGTTATTTAACCACTTAGCTCTTAGCGTACCTGCCTTTAGCCTATTAGTAACTTTTTATATAGGGGCTCTGTTTCTTATATATTCTAGTATAGCTAATCTTTGGTCTAGCCTCTATTCTCACTATATAATAATTTATTGTTTAAACTTATCTATACTTTCTTTTAGTTTTCTTTTTCTAAAGGGATTTTTAAAGTTATCTTGCTTCTTAATTACTGTATTAACCTTTTAACCTTTAGGTTAAATACTATATTTTCCTAGAACTGATATAGGTCTTATTCGTTCTTTAAATTTTTAGTTCCCTAGAAACTATTATCCCGTGCTTATTTATTTATTTTTAAACTAAGCTATTACTCTCTCCTATTGGTTCTTGTTTGTTATAGGTTCTTAGGTATATCTTATCTTATTTTAAAAATCTTAAGTGTCTTTTATTTCTTCCTAAAAATCTTAAGCCTATAGCCTTTTTACCTTTATTAAGTGGTAAGCTAGTACTAGTAGTTATTTGCTTGCTTAATCGTTTTAGGATATTGCCCCTTCTATCTGATAAAGCGATAGATGCCGTATTTGATAGTGTTATAATACCCGTTACTAAACCACGTTCTATAGTAGTCTTAGTCTCTACTTTTATTACATTATTAAGGTTTAAGTACCCCTAGTTGGCCTCCTTTTCTCCCTTATCTCTATTTATTAATAAGTACTTTAACTCCATTATTATAGTTACTGATCTTTATCTATATATTGTTATAATATCTTAATCCAGCTTATAGAGTTAATCTTATTCTTTATCTAACTCTTTAGTTCCTTTAAGTTCTTATAACTTTAGCTCCTATAGCTAATAGCTTACGCCATACTTAGCGTCCTTATAAATTTGGTATACGTTATTATAATAAAACGCAAAATATTTAATTAAACACTCTCTTATACCTTATAACCTTTTTATTACTAATCTTAGTTCTCCTTGCTTAATTCCTTTTACTATATAGTTACTCTAACCCCCTCTATAGTTTCTGGTATAGTAACCCTATTTTCCGCAATTTATATAAGCTCCTTCTTTAAACCATTCTTCTTATTATAGAGTCCGCCTAAATATCTTCTACTATTAAGATTCCTGGTTTAGCCTTTACTCCTTAGTCCTATAATCGCTTAACCTCTAGGTTTCCATGGTTTTCTATTCCACTTCTTAGATTCTTTAGTACCGCTTAGGTCTATTAGCTCTAGTCCACTGTTCTATAGTTTATAACTCTACATCTATTATTATGTGTTATACGCCTTATACAACTGTAGAACTCTATCTTGCCCTTTTTTAGCTTGTTCCCTTTAATAGATCCTATTATTAATCTTAATTAACTAATCTACTAACTCTTTTAGAGTGTCTATATCTTCTATTAGGATAATTACGTCCTAGACTTTAGCCTTAAGTCCCTATTTATACTGTGCTATAAGCGCCTTATTATTTTACTTAACCTATATTACAAGTGTCTAAAACTATATTATATACTTAATTGCTAAAGTGCGTTATACCAGGTTTTAAAGCTTCCGTTCCGCTATAGTTATTACCTTTAGGTTACCAAATATCTATATTAACCTTTTTATAAACCCGCTTTAGTTAGTAAACATATACTATACTTCCTAATTAGTAGTTATTATTCCATTTACTTGGATTTTAGTAAGATAAGGTTTAAACTACTTAAGTACTCTTCCGGTTAAGAATAATCCTGTATATACTACTTAGTCTATAGGTATTACTAGCTTTACTCCCTCTTGTATAACCTTAAAGTACATTTACATAAGGAACCCCTTAAGCTTTAACTTTTCTCCTAAAAACCGTTTAATGGATAATAACTTAACCTTAGCTGCTCTAATTCCATTAATTCTGTCTTTAAGTATCCAATTAATTAACTATTTCCTGTAACTAACCTACCATAACTAGTTGCGAATTAGTATCTCTTATACTAGTGTCTCCTCCTAACCCTAAGGTTATAGCTACCATAGATGGCGTTATAACTAGTGCTTTTAGTAGCATACTATTTGACTTTATTAATACCATAACTAAGTAGTAAATGTGTAATAAAGCCTTATAGGAAATACCATGGTGGACTTATTATTAGGCTAGGTTATATAGGTAAATAGGAAATTAATAATATAACAAATAGATAATAACTAGTAGAGTAGTTACCTAATAGATTAACTCTAATTATATTTTAAGATTTACTATAAGAAAGGGAACTATCTAAGTAGGGACTATGGTCCTTTAAATACACGCCTATACTTCTAAGGAAGTTATTACTCTATCTGCTCTATTTGCTCTATATACTCTATTATAGATCTTATAGATTATATAAATTACACAGATTATATTATATAACCTTAGTTACTATTCCTTGTTATATAGCTCCACTAGTTCTATCTTAGACCATACTCTTAATAACTAACTAGCTTCCTCCAACTTCTCTTTTAGTAGTTATAGCATTGAGCTTAAAGCGTCCGTAACAACCACTCCACCAGTTATCATTATATTATTAACTTTTTATTTACCTACATACCTAGCCTATTAGTAAGTCTACCATAGTATTTCCTATAAGGCTTTGTTACATTATACTTAGCCTTATAGTTTTAATCCATAGGGTCTTCCCTATTATCTTATCTATAGTATATCTAAAACCATTACTAAATCCTAATTTATAGTCTTTAGGAAAGTTTTAATTGCTGTATTATATTCTAGCTAAAGGCACTCCTTAGGTTTCTAACTATTATATACCTAAAAGTATCCTTTCTAATAAACTAAAAATATATATTTCTTTTAACGCTATATTGGGAAAATATTGTCCCTTGTAAATGACCTCAGCTACTAGAAGTTGGCGTCGTTGGCGGGCCATTAAGGGCATTAACCAACCCAACAAACCAGCCTATGTCGAGTTCATTTGACATATAAACTGCACGCAGTTTGCGCGCAATCTACGCATTTAGCAACCATAATTGTATTTAGAGCCATCTACCTCTTTTATACCAACAGCACAGTTTAGATAATAAACAAAGGCTACTTTAAAGCTATTTATAAGGCTAGCAAGACAAATTATATACACTTCTTTATACAATCCATTATATTATTTTAGACAATTCAATATAATATCCTAATTGTCTTATAATATATTCTAAAAGCATAAGACCTTTCCTGCTCTCCCTACGGCAATAATATACTACTAGCATAGCACATATATATAACCAAAAAGTAGCTACTAAGAGTAGTAGATATAGGCCGAAAGAAAGGTAGATTAAGAGCTAGTATACACAATAAAAAAGCCGCAGTTATCCTGTAGGAGAGTATAGAAAGTCCCACACCTAATCTCCTACTAAAAACTCCACCGGCTCCTCTATACTAAAGTCCAAAGCATATATTATAAACCTTATATACTACTCCTCATTCTTAATTAAATTTAATAACACTTTCCCGTTATTATACTAGCTATAGCTATCCTCTATAAGACTATAGTACTGCTTAAATTATACAAATAACTTGTTAGATTTAAACCTTTCCAGCCTAGGCTTACTAGTTCCCATATTTAGGACAAAGTAGTATATTAGGGCGGAGGACGTATATTCCGCTAAATCTAATAAACTTAGCTAGTTCCAAAAGTTGAATTAGCAAATATCGTAGTAGTAGTAGGGCCCTAGATATTCTACCTTACTCTAAAGCTCTCCTTTTAAGACAGATTTGGTAGACTAGTCTGGCCTACTCTAGAGCTCTCCATTTGGGACAAACTTGGTAGACTAGTCTGGCCTACTCTAGAGCTCTCCCTTTAAGATAGACTTGGTAGACTAGACAGCATAGTCCGGCTTGCCAATAAATAGCCTAAATTAATAATTATGTTAGTTTTGTTATCGCTAAGGCTTGCAAGGAACCTCTCTCTTATATTATTGCTTAGATCCACTATAAGGTCATTAAGGTCATCTTTATATGGGTCCTTAATAATTTCCATAGTATCCAATTAAATTAGCGTTAGGTTTGCAGTATGTTTAATAACTGCAGGCTAAAGCCGCAGCCAGATTCCAGATTGCCATTTTCTAAATATCTGGTTCCAGCTGCCTAAGAGGTTGGTGTAGGCTTCTATAATAGGTTAGAGAATAATAATAGGTAGTAAAATACCAGATATACACTAACCGCTAACGGTAGAGCTATAAAAGGTATCCGTTCTCCTAAAGCCAGTTCTATACTCCCTAATTGCATAATATATTGCTATTAAAATAAAAGCAATAGTGTTACTGGTAAGCTTTTTAAACATATTATAAGAGTAGGGTAATTGGGCAAGGCTGTTCTTTCCTCTACTGTAAAATATATTGGCTATACTAGTAACTATTGCGTTAGAACGGAAGCGGTTATTACTTAGCTATTAGCTCTTATTAGTATTTTACTAAATAGTATAGGTAAAATACCTTTATGTAATCCAGCGTAATAAAATTATAATCAGCTAGTAGTTTTACAATTAGTTTAGGCGCGTTGTTAAACCCTAGCCTATACACCTCCCTTATAAGTACACGAGCCTTTATAATTACGTGGTTTCTAAAGTTCCCTATTACATTAAATAGCTATATATAATTGTTAGTGGATAATTTGATATAATATTTCTAGTATATAAATACCTTATAAGTGGATACCGGGTCAGGAATATAATTAGCTTTTTTTATACTACTTTCAGCAGCTTTATAATGGCTTCTAGCCATACCTTTTTTATTATACCCTTAACTAGGCCTAGAAAGCGGTCGAACTATAGGTTAATAAGATGCCCTTTATAAATCCTAAAGTTGGTTACTAGCCTTGCTAGTAAAATGGACCTACAAAGCGCAAATATGGGCTTATGTCTCTTAGGTGGGTTTTCTTTTATGCGTTGCTGTTATAATATCCAGAGGTACTCTTCTCTTGCCTATAGCGCGGCAGTTAGGCTAAAATTGTCTCTATAGTCTAACTCATCCTTACTTTCCCTAGTACTATTTAAGTCCCCTTTAGGTCAAACACTAGGTTAGTATACTCTGTATTAGAGGGAGATCACTTGTTTTATAAATAGAGATGTATTAGAGTTTAGGCAGACACGGCTTACTAGGGAGAATATTGGTTGTTTATATAATAAAGTATAGATTGGGCGCGCGGGAGAGTATTTCAAACCAGTACGCAATTATTTATACAGTAAGGTACGGATTAGGCGCATGGAAAAGTATTTCAAACTAGTACACAATTATTTATATAGTGAGGTACGGATTGGGCGTGTAGGAGAGTATTTTAAATTAGCACGCAATTATTAAGAGCCGGAGGTATATTGCGAAGATGTTACTTTTCATAGTAGTAGACAGTTAGATAGTAATAAGAGTGTTCTATTTACTAGGGCCTACCAAGTGCTAAATAGTAGAGGAGACTATTAAGTATTGCAGTTAGACTCTGGTTATATATAAAGGTATAACCTACCTTAACTAAGCTAGTTCTACTACCAGATCATTAACAGATTTAGTAGATTTATTAATATTTAGTTGCTGTTGTTTTGTAAAAGAAGCAGGTATAGACTCATAGTTACTATCCTTATTATTAGATATTACCCTTTTTAGCTAAAGGTGGCTATATACATTCTATATATTATTAGCCAGCTTAATCTATTGTATATGACGTTAATGGGGTTTATTATATGCTTGCTCCTCTCTATACCTAGATATAACCAGACCAGAGTTATAATATTACTTATTCTAGCTGGGTTCTATATACTTATTCTCCACCAGCGTGTTTTTCCTTCTATTAGCTAGGACATAGGCAACTCCTAGCGGTAGGCTAGGTAGAGACATAAGGTTAATAATATAAGTTGTCCTCATTTTCTTGTCCTATATTGACTTAAAGTAGGGTTCTTACTACTAGTTTAAGTGTTTAATAACGCGTTTTTACATTTACCCACTATAGTAACGCTCCTATATTTACCTAGTTAGTAGAAAGTACAGCTTATAGCCAGAATAGGTTACCTTATAGTATTTCTGTAATATCTAAGGCGTATATAGATTAACAACTTAAAAGAACGTATACTGGGATGGTATATATTGGACTAATAGCAGTGTTAGTAGGAGTGTTACTACTATAGTGCTTGCAAATAATTCAAATAGGGGTGCATTCATTATGATTAGCTGCTAGTTTTAACCAGTTGCGGTTAAGCCGTAACCGTGGCCTATTAACTTGTATTAAGTTAGTAGTTAAGAAAACATTATTAGACATTCCAAGATTGTTAAATACTATTTGCTATTATACATAAAACTATTTTATTCTATTAGCATATCCCTTAGCAGATACGGTATAGGTATATAAAAGGTCAAACGTCAATCCCAGCAACAAAAGCAGTAGGCTAGTAAGACTTATGTCTGAATTTAATAGGGAGGTACCTTATTAAACCACTTTACCCACCTAGGGCGCTGGCTTTTAGATCCTATACCTTATTCCAGTCCGCCTATACTAGGTTTAACAGCTGTCTCGCGCTTAAAGCAAAGCTTATCTACTTTATCCATGCAGCTTATTAGTATAGATAATGCTAGGATAGGCACAGGCAGCATTTAGGACAGCAATGACACTTCTATACAATTATATCGCCATATTCCACACCCTTATGCAATACCTAGTATTTCTACCACAAACATCTAACATTATTCTTCTACGTTGTCAACCCCGCCAGCCTATAGTAAGCCTAACCTATCCCCTACATATATATCGCAATAGTAATTAAATTTAATAGAGTAGCAAGGAAAGTATAAGCATAGATATAAGGATTAGGTATTAGATACTAAAAGTGAGCCGGGGACGGTGTTAATATATATTACCCCAATAAGTTTACCAGAAAGAATGGGTATAAACCTTAAGCTTTATTATCTAATCCCCTTAGGCGTTTTAAGAATGCCGGATAAGTTATAAGAATATCTTAGGTTATATTGTTCTAAAACTCCCTCGCCTAATAGCATACCAAGGGGCTCTATTAAGCCGTCTACCTTTATATATGGTGATACATTAAACCAGCAAGTATTCCGAATAAAGTAGTGGCTTTAAGGCGCATAATCTATGCTGCGGTTATAGCTGCCTTCGCCTTTTCTATTACGGGTTAAGGCGTAGAGTAAGGGCTCTTTTTTGACTAGGAGAGGTTTTTTAGGACAGCTGTAGGTTAAGTATTGCCTTAGTATTAACCTATTTACCAGTTCTACCTATTCTTATATGTGTAGAGTATATATTATCTAGTAAAGGTAAGGGTACGGAAATAGAGGATAAGTAATTATATCGTTCTTGGCTGGCAGCGCAGACTATAAATATAAGTTAATAACGCTAGCTTAACTTTAAGCAGTAACCTACTTATTCTTCTTTATTCTATTATAAATAAAAACCTATCCATTTTTTGTAAAAATATATCCTTAACCGCACTACGCCATTTCTCTTTGTTCATAAGCTAAATTCGTCCTCCAGCTATCTTATCGCCAACGTAGTAATAAAGTGTTTCGCTCTTAGGGTTAAAGTTAATATCCTAGCCTAGTATGTCTATAAATGTATTAAAGCTTAGATTATCAACGTGTATATCTAGGGTGTTATTCTTGCCAGTTACTAGCTTTTAGGTTAGGATAATTATTGGCTCTTTGTTAGCTGCCCGCCGGATTAATATTATTGTTGTTCTATATAACCTTGGTATTCCCTCCTACCTTATTACCTTTAGTATGCCGGCCAGTAGATAATATATAATAGCGGAGTGTGGGAGTACTAGGTTGCCTGTTGTAGTTTACCTAGTAAAAGCCATTTTGTTTGTTTAACGCGTTGTGTTATAGCTATAGCGCTGGGCAAGCTGTTTAATATATTTAGTATGTAGGTTCTTAGGTAAACCTAAAAACATAAATAGGAATTTGTTAGAGATTTTGTTTAATATTTGCCGTATTTATACCTTACTTATAAGGGAGCGTAGTGACTGTCTAAGGAGCCTACGCGTTAACATTTTGATTTCAACATTATAGTAGATTGTATTATATTGTTCGTTTATAAGCCCTAGATCTTGCTTAAGAGTGTCTTTAGTGTTATAGCTTAGGTCTATTATTAGTTCCATAATTCCAGAATCGTTTAGGGAGGTGTAGTAGGAAAGATGTCTTAATTATACGCCAAGACCAATAGTACAGAATTGTGTAGACAGGTATATTGTTTAGTTATTATATAAAACAGTTGGTTAAATGTCTTATAAGAAATAAATAAGCGTATTAGCAAACGCTTCTCCACCCGCCACACTACCTAGACTTATAAGCCTCCTCCTATCCCTTTCACATCTCCTCCATCTATAAGCTTAATTTAGCACCCAGATTTGTCAATACTTTTTTTTTTATATTTTTTTATATATCTATTATATTATACTATATATAATACTGCACATATAGCCTCTAGGCTATGGCGCTATAGTTCTATATATATAAATCCTTTCTAGGCAGCTTAATATATATTAGTAACTATATTTGCTAATACTTTAAGACGCCTACTTAGCCCTTAACTAGCGGAGCCTAGTTAGCATAATTAGAGGTCCTAACCTCTACTAAAATACTTAATATCCCTAATAAGGGCCAGAATATTATTAGTAAAAACAGAGATATTCCACTATAAGTTAACAAGATCTTAGGTCTGTATGGCTCAATAGAGGAGTATCTAAGCTCTTAATACAATCTTTTAAGAGAAGATATAATTAAACCGTTAAGAGAGGTAGTAGGTTAAATTAAAGCAAACCCTTTTAGTTTGCTGGAATCTAAATATGGTAATGGAGTCGGTATATATAAATAGGTAAGTATGCTATAATTCTAAAGCAGTTATCCCCTAACATCTGCAAGGTCTGTCCTATTATCGCCTTACTATTATGTTATATTGTCCTGTTATCGCCCTATTATTATATTATATTATCCTATTATTGTCCTATTATTATCTTATATTGTCCTGCTATTGTTTTAGTACTGCTATATATTTTTTACCATTTACTAAGATTATAGTTATAGGTATTTGTCGGCTAGGATCTAGGTAGTAACTTTTAGCAGTAATTTTACTACCCAAATCTCTTATAGATTAATTAATTAGTGTAGAGCCGTTGCATTATAGTAAAGCTATATCTAAGTAATCTATATTATAATTCTTGGTATAGTGTTATACATAGAAATATTCAATTATAAGATTTAGGAAGGTGTTTTTATTTTAATTAAATTTATAAGACTATAACTAAGGACCTTTGTAGTGTAGTAGTATAGTAAGTCCTATAATTGCTTTAATTTAGGGTTGCTTAGTTACTATAGGAAAGTTATAATGCTTGGCGTGGTGTTAAACTTAAGGTACCTCACCACTGCAGTGGTAGAGACATAGTAGATTAACTGCTTACTAAAATATGGCGCGCCCCCGTTGCTGTAGTAGCCACTGCAGTAATAGAGATACCCTATATTTATAAATTTAGATTCTATATACAGTATAGCTTACAAATTTAACACTTACTAATCTGGAGAAGCTTTTAGATTAGAAAGTTGCCAGATTAACTAAACAATCATATTAGAATTAGATTTAAGCTTCAGATTAGATATATTCTAGGGCCTTTAGATTTAATCTAAAGTCGCAACTAAACGTTCCCTAAAATTTAATATAGGGATCTCTCCCTAAGGATCTGGTTTAATTATAAAGTTTAGGAAGGGGTTATAATTTAGTTAAATTTATAAGATTATATTCCAAAGTCCTTATAGCGTAGTGGTATAGTACATTCTACCTCTTGCTATAATTTAGAGCTAGCCCAACATAATTAAAACTTGACGTAGAAGAGCTGACCTGCTTAGTATATAGTGCTAAGATTTTGTTAAATATATAACTTTGGGTGTTATAAGACATATATAAAAATATATGCTTAATTTAGAGCCTTACTAACGCCTGATTTAATAGGAAACGACCTTCTTTTTTAATATTTTTAATGTGTAATAAGTGGGAATCAAACCCGCAACGCCTGGGAGTTAAACTTACAATGTCCAATTGCCCAATCTGGCTAGGAGGCTCGGCGGCAATGTAATAGGGCTTAATAATGTAATAAGACTTAATAATGCAATAAGGCTTAATAATATAATAAGGCTTAACAATGTAATAAGGCTTGATGATGTAATAAGGCTTAATAATACAATAAGGCTTAACAATGCAATGAGGCTTAATAATGCAATAAGGCTTAATAATGTAATGAGGCTCAACAATGTAATGAGGCTTGGCGACGTAATAAGGCTTAACAGTGATATAATAAGACTCAGCAACGTAATAAGGCTTAACAATGCAATAAGGCTTAGTGACGTAATAAGGCTTAGCGGCAATGTAATAAAACTTAATAATATAATAAGTTTTAGTAATGTAATAAGGCTTAGGGCCGGGCAATAAGGGGAAGATTTAAGGTTGCTTAGTTACTTTAATGCCTAATAGCAAAATCCAATGGTATAGTACTGCTATTAAGGTGTTCTAATGCGAATAGGCTATATAAAGGTTTCATCCGTAATATGTCTAACATATCCTAAAAGTCTGCCTTTCACTTATCTTTAAGGTTAAATTTCTGGCCTATAATGAATTAAATGTTGTAGTTGGTAAGAGCATGATAAATAACAGTATATTTTACCCTGTCGTTCTTAGAACTATTAAACACAAAGTAGTAGGTAGTCTATTAACTTATGTCTATTAGTGCCGGCTAATAAAGTGCCTTTAAAACGTACCAATATTAATAATAGCCCTTTTATTTGCAGTATAATAGGCTTAATAGCAGTAGGGTTTTGGTCCTTATAATTAAGCACATTTATCTAACAGAGCTAGGTTTGCCAATTATTCCAGTCAGCATTGTGTTATGGGTTAATTTAATATCTTGCACCTATAGAAAAAGGTAGGTGGCAGATTAAATGGAATAATTAGGGTACGCTTTTCTTTGCTATTAGGGATTTTATATAGATGTCGCATAGCATATAGGTAGGAGCTGGTGGTCGTTAAGACATTATAGGTAGTAGTAAAAAGTTTTTATATAAAATAGTGAGATCTTAAAAACTACCACTAATAGTTTCCCCTTATAGTAGACAACTATATATATACGCTGTAACTGTGCAATTGGCAGACAAAAGCGGTAGTTATAAACGTCAGTTTGTTTATTCTAATGCCATCTTACTTCTTATAATAATTCAAGATATAAAGAGAGCTTTTGGTTATAGAAGGATCCTCTTATATACTAATTAGGCTTTTGGAATAATAAAGATGGCATATATATATAGTCTATTAGTAGAGAGAATACACCTTAATAGGAATTATTAATGTATATTTAAGAATAAGAGTTAGTAGGGTTATAGGCTAAATAACTTGACAGGTGTTAAGGTAGTTAGTAGCTAGAGTAATATTAATCCAAACCAAATTCAAACTTTCTAAGGTTTAGTTAACGTATTAGCCACCTAGTTAAGTCACTAAAACATACTACCAACTTTAGCCATTTATAACTCCACCCCTATTAAAGACATTTAAATAAAAGCTTAAATATAGCTGCTTATATATAAAATTATTATATTATTAATTCTATTTATTACCTAATTCGGTTCCTTTTAGGTCTATATAGGCTTTTATTAAGTATTTATTGGCTTAAATATATATAATACTTTTTTTAAAATATTATAAATAGAATGCCTCTATATATAAGCAGCTATATTTAAATTTTTATTTAAATCTTTAATAGGGGTAGCTTAACTGGGTGGCTGGCTTAACTAGGTAGCCAATACATTATATAGTGATTAATACTAAGATAATATATTACAAAATATTGAATAGTTATATATTGTCTATATATATATACATTATACTAAGATACACTCTTATTGCAGGGGATTGCTGCTCTAACTATACTAGCTACGCTATTTCTATTACATTATCATCAGCCTACTAAGTAGGTTGGGTTTCAAATACCTTATATAACTTATTAATTGTCATCCTTTTAGTTATTATACGCCTTGTTAACATAATTATATCAATTGGGTTCCACTTATCTATACTATATATTATTAACACAGTAACTACCAGCGCTAACTGTCTAGATCTAGCAGCTTAGCCAAACACTTACACCTCTATATCTACTATTATTACTAGTTTAAGTAAATAGACTCTATATATAGAGACTAAATTTAGACCCTCTCCTCTAACCCTTTAGTTAATAATAAGAAACTAGACCAAGTTATTCTGGTAAGGACCGCCTATTAAAATACAAAATGCTTTATAGATGTCCTCCTGGTCTTTTAGGGATATCCTAGACTCCATTTAGTAAATAGTTAAATATTTAGACTGGCTAAGCCTTCTATAGAAATACTATATTATACTATTAGTAATAGTTTACTACTAGTCTAATGGTTAACTTATAAGGCGTAATAGCGTATACGCCGCTAGTTTGTAACTGCTAAACAGTAGTCTCTTATTAGGATCCCTTTTAAGTACTTTATTAATATATTTTATAATTTGCTTTAGTTTCCTAGAGTTAGCAATTGTGCTTTAATTCTTCTAAAGCGGATTCTTATCTAAAGGTTTATTCCATTTTTCGCTATAAAACTTGTTAACTGTCCACCTCAGCTTTGTTCTGGCTTTTATCTTATCCTTCTACCACACATCCTACTACTTATCTCCTACCTTAGCCAGGCCTAGAAAGATAGCAATTTTTTTTAATAAGCGGCCAGCTCCCTCTAGAAATTAATTCATATTAAAGATGGGTTTTTTTCCTTTTCTTCCTTTAGCTTTCTAGTGTTTAAAAGCTTTATTTAGGTGTTTAAAAGCATCTAGGGATGCTCTATACTAGAGCTTCTTAATGTACGGTTTAAATATTAAATCGTTTATTATATAGCAGTCTTGGTAGACAACCAGTAGTAGCTTATTAATTACCCTCCTATTAAACCATTGGTCTTCCCCTATCCTATACATAATTAAGATCTTTATAATTAAAGAGGAGTATTCTCTAAAGCCTATAATAACCTTATTTAGAAGAGAAGAGTAATCAGCTACTCCTAGCTTTTTATATTTAATTAACGCTTTAATATTACAATTATTAATTAATTTTATAGATAGGAAATCCGTCTAATTAGGGGCCCTAAAAATTTCTAAGGCGGGAATTAGACTTATAAAACCTTCGCTGGTTAGCGTACCAGAAGTAAACACTATTAAAGGTTAAGAGGTATAGTAGGTTATTTTACCATTGCTATCCTTATAAGACTAGCCCGGGTATTAAAAGCAAGGAAATACTACTTAATTATTATACACTTATTTAGCTATTTTTATTAGATAACCTATCTCTAACCTATCTGTATAGAACTTATTAGTAAAAATCCCACTAATAATACAACAAGGACCACCGTCTCTATAGAGATTAAAAATAGTCTTATACTGTTCCTAAGCGGTCTAGGTTATTACCTAAGTTTATAAGGTTATAATTATAAGATATAAAGCCAATCTTAGGTCCATTTTCCACCAGACCACATTGCCTTCTCTTTTATATTTTATAGGTTTAAGAATGTCTTTATCTTTATCCGTAAAATTATACTTCTTTATGCTAGACCTAATAAAAGCTAAATAGCGCACGCGGACTTATAGTTTGCCTCCAGGAATAAAATTATTTAGTTCTAAGGTCTTAAACTATAATTTAACGTCTTTAACCACTTAGGGTAGTAGATTCTGTCTAGTAATGTATATAGTTAGTCCTACTAGCTAGTTAAGGAATTTTCTAGCAATACTTCCCTTAACATAATAGCACTGTGGCATGCCATCTATTTAACTTAGGTATTAGGCGTTAGGCGGCTGTAGGTGTTTATCTATATTAGGGGCAAGGTAAAGACTTTTATCTCTACCTTTTTGATTTTTCTAATTAAGCCAGTTAAGGTTAATTTTGGTTATTAACACGCCAGTATACCAGATTAAAAGCATTTAAAGTATCTTACCTAAACCCATTGTATCTGTAAGAAAGGTCCTACCTAGGGTTATATAATTATAAAGAGCATAGGTAACACCAAGTAGCTAATATATCCATATAGCTTTACCCTTTTTTATACTATGTAAGTGGAAGGTTATATCTTAAAGAGTATTGCAAATAGTTAATGGAAATAAGAGGAACTGCAGCGCCTTTACCCATAATGTTAGGTTAATGTGTGCTTCTTACACATCCTTTAGGTAGTTAACTTCCTAATTAACCTCCTTAATTTTATCCTCGTACTTATCTTCTAGTTCCTTATTAGTTAAAATAGGGTTAATTAAGGCGTTAAAGTGGCGGCGCTCCCATATATAGTTAAGATTAATTTCCCTAATACAAACCAGGTTAGGGTTATTATTTATATCCTTATATAATATATTGATAAACATTTTGCAATTAGACTTTAGCTATTTATTATACTATCCTTTCATCTTATCCCATAGCATTATCTTAAATGTTTACACTTTGTCTAGATCTACACCTTTTAAGAGCTCCAATTTATCTAGTAGGGGCTAGTCTTTACTACTATAGGTCTAGCTACAAGCAGTTTTAATTATAGCTGGCCGTACAGCTGATAATGCACTAGTAGGTATAAATGGCGTGGACTTTAGGGTTAATATAGGCTTTGGATTTAACTGCTTAGGTATAGGTAGCATAAACTCTAAGCTTAACTGCTTATAACTAGTTTAACCTAGAGTAGGTATGCCTATTCTTCTCCTAGTTAGCACTAGCTATATAATATTAGGGTTAGAGTTGGACTTAAAATTACCCTTATTAAATCTTGTGCCTATAAATATATGTTAGACAAATTTATATAATATTATACAATCTTATATAAATTATAAAGTCTCTTATACTTTATAATCCAATTAGGATCTTTAACTCCAATTATAATTATATTAAGTCCGGCCTTCTTTATAGAAAGTACCATAAATGCCAGGTTTATATGGTTAAGAATTAGTGTACCAGTAGTTAGATCTACTATAGTCCAGCCATCCCTATATTTATCTACTAAGAAGTTTCCACTTATTGCGGCCTGCAGCTTATTATATCCATAGTAATATACATTAATTTTCTCTAGAGAATCGGACAATAAATGCTTATACTTAGTTTTTAATATAAATCCGTATAGAATAGGGGCCCCATTTAATAGCTATTTATCTAGGTAACTATATATAGCAAAGCTCATTTTATAGAATGGTGTAGGTGTAGTATTTAGCTATTATAGGACTTTAATAGATAGACTACTAAGCACCTAAGTAGCCTTAGAGGTTGTTCTTAATCTAAATAAGTTAACAAACTGCTCTCTAGAAGACAAGGCGCCACGCTTTTAAATAACATTAGCTATTATAACCTCCACGCCTCTATGTCTATTAGTCATTACATGTCGCTATATAGATTTTTTAGCGGTAATAGCAAAAGCTTTAAACTCTAATGGAAGATTAGATCTCTTAAATACGTGCCCATACTTAATATTGAGAAGGTTAAAGACTGTGCGCTTAACTCCATTTTGCATAGGCCCAGATGCTAGCAACCTACTACTAGACGCTTTGTTAATTTCGCTAGCATAGTATTAGAGGATTTCTTTGTATATTTTTTCGTTAATTGCAAGTCCTTGCTGCAGCTTTGGACCACTTATTTATAATAAGTTCTTATTAGTTGCAGTAGTTAAGTACTAACTAGATTCTAGGTATAGCGCCGCTATTATAGTTAGGAACCCTATATACTTATAAGTAGGTAAAAGCTTTATATAGAATGGTATAAAGAGACTTACAAAAACAGTGGAGCGGATAATATATTAGACAATTAGCAATAATCTAATAAGATAATCCTAATAGTTATAATAAGAAGGTATACTAATAGTGTTAACTTAAGATAATAGCGTATACTGATAAGAGTAATATAAGAGCAATATAAGGAACAGAACAGAATATAAGTCTTAATGCAAGAAGTAGGATAAGATATAAGCTTTAATATAGGCAGTAGAACGAAATATAAGACTTAGAGTAAGAAATGGAATAAAAGGTGCGTGGCAAGACGAGATACAAGATTTGTGCTACTGACCAAGTAAATAAAATTGCAAGATGTAAATAGCAAGGTATATAAAAACAAGTGTAACCTGTAGTAGAAGCCTTGGAATGTCATTGTTATATGCATTATATAGGAAGCTAAAGAGTTATAAATAGGATAATAATGTCCTAATAGGTACACTTAAGCAACTAGACTAGATATATGATAATAAGAGAGCTGATAATTCTATTCTTTATATTATAACTGGTTAGTAAAGCAGCTCTAAAGAGGTAAGGGAATAAGTTTAGGACAATCTAAGATATTAAAAAATGTCTAAGATTGTATAAAAAAGTGATAATATGGCATTTTATTCCACAAGTATAAGTTAAGGTAAAATGTATGGTAGAGAGAGGTGGGGGGATAATCTAAGACATTAAAAAATGTCTAAGATTGTATAAAAAAGTGAAATATAATATGGCATTTTATCCTATAAGTGCAAGATAAGGTAAAGTACATAGTAGAGAGAGGTAGGGGGATAATCTAAGACATTATAAAAAGTCTAAGATTGTATAAAACAAAGTAAAATATAATATAGTATTTTATCCTTTAGGATGCCCTTTTACCCAAAGTACAACCTATTTTTAAGCTATGTCACTAATAAAGCAATTTTTTTAGGTAAGCTGTTACGTTTACTGCATAGGCAACCTAAAACTAGTATCCTAGATCCTACTTATAGCTACTATGCTTTATATTAAAGATATTCACTAGACTTATTTGCATATAGGTCCCGTAGTCTAAATTGTATATCAAGCCATCCACAATATAGCTATTATTACTTTAGCCCTATAACACTATACTCTTATTTACGCACCTTTTTCTTCTATTTCCTGCTATTGTTTGCTTAATCTTTTAAACTTTTATAGCCGCCTAAACCGATACTATAGCCTCTTTGTCTTTAAAAATATAGCTATATTAAGCTTGCCTTAGCCTTAATTCCTCTAAACACACACTGCTTAGAAATATATCCTGCCTTATATAACTACTATAAGCTCTACCTATAATATAGCGTCTGGTGCCCTAGCGCAGAGCGGGCTCTCTTAAAAGCCGCATTATAATACCTTTTAGAGACTAGATACCTAAAGCTTCTTTAGCTGCTGTAAATAAGGGAGATGCCAATACGCAGATTAATAGTAGTATACTAGGTAGAGATGGCCCTAATCTTTATAAGCTAGAGTGGGATATTAAGGTTAAGCTGGCCAGTCTATAGGCTGACTTAAATAACCCGTTCTTTTCTGCCAAATTATTTAAAGGGCTCCAACTGTATTTTAGCTCTCGGCACCCTAGTGGTGTATAGGCTTGTACTAATATATCTGTTTAATAGGACACTAAAGTATAAGTATAACTAGCTTAACACCGAGTTTAAGGACTTAAAAAAGTCTAAGGCAACCAAACTAGACACTAAAGCATAAGTATAACTAGCTTAACACTGAGTTTAAGGACTTAAAAGAGTCTAAGGCAGCTAAACTAGATGCTAAAGCGCAAGTATAACCAGCTTAACACTAAGCTTAATACTAAGTTTAAGGACTTAAAAAGTCTAAAGTAGCTAAACTGGATACTGTGAACTAAAGACTTAATAGTACCTAAAAACCTTATATCTATCTAAATAATAATATACAGTATTTTTAGGCAATGGCTATAGGACCACAGCTATAGCAAAGATATTATTTACCACTAATATTATAGAGCCTGATGATATTAGCTATCCAGACCTACGGATTCCATTATTTCTATATAAGCCATAGCAAGAAAAAACAGAAGATTAAGGGTAATGCTAATTAATTTAAGATAGCTGAATAAGTTAGCACTTAGAACCATAACATCTAGTCTTAGGTATATAGAGTTCTAACCAATGTCCAACTTAAGCTGCTGCCTAAAAGTCTTATATTTGTCATTAGGGTAACGCTAGAGGGCTAGGCCGGATAATAGGTATTAGCAATAATATAGATAATTTAAAGCCCGCGAAATAACTAAATAGAAAGCCCATATTTTATAGGCTAACTGCTTATCTTTAATAGCTTTTAAAAGTTTATTTTTAGAATTCCCTTTAATACCTCTAGTTTCCATTTTAGCTGCCTTAGATTCTTTTAAGTCCTTAAACTCAGTATTAAGCTAGTTATACTTACGCTTTAGCGTTTAGTTTAGCTACCTTAGACTCTTTTAAGTCCTTAAACTCGGTGTTAAGCTGGTTATACTTACGCTTTAGCATCTAGTTTGGCTGCCTTGGACTCTTTTAAGTCCTTAAACTCGGTGTCAAGCTAGTTATACTTGCGCTTTAGCGTCTAGTTCGGCTGCCTTAAACTCTTTTAAGTCCTTAAACTTAGTGTTAAGCTAGTTATACTTGCGCTTTAGCATCCATTTCAGCTACCTTGGACTCTTTTAAGTCCTTAAACTTGGTGTTAAGCTAGTTATACTTATGCTTTAGTATAACTAGTTCTAGCAAGAAAATAAAAGGTATACTCTTGGCAGCTATAAAGTTAAGCTACTTAGATTAAATATCGGCAATTAATCGTTAGTACTATAATATATACTCTTTACGCCTGGAAACAATACCACATTATTTAATATATAATTAGCGACAATAGAGCGGAGCTGTCTATGGTGTTTTTATACCCCTAAGAGTTACGGCAGCCTTTACCAACATTTATAGTACTATAAAAGGCAGCTGCCTAGCCACTAATATGTCTATAAAAAAGCATGCGAAGAGAGATATAATACTTATATATTTATTGCGGCCCAACTGCTTATAATTCGCGATTAATTCTACTACTTTTACTGGTTAGATAACGCGCGATTGTAACCGGATAGTATAAACACGGATACTAATAAGTACGCTCCGGTGGCGGTAAAATATAAGTAGAATGCCTATCTAGTACCTCTATGTGGTATACCACATCAGAAAAGCATCCTATTATTATTATCATTACTTAAAGTAGATATATTTAAAGCAACTAAGAATATAAAGGCGGGCGAACTAATTTTATACGAGACCAATAATAATGTGTAGTAAGTTAACTAGACAATTTTAGATATTACTATATAATAATATAATAATAGCTAAAGTATACTATATAATCCTTTTTATTCAGAGTTTAATTATGCCTTTTTAATATAGCTGTACTATATTTACTGTATAAAGAGAGACGTTAACACACTGCTTAAAGACACCCACCTTAGCCCACTTTATGGCCTGCTTAGCTTCTAATCTATAAATTAATAGGAGGAACTAATTACCGCTATTTTATTTGGCATATAAGATAAACAATAGCTCTGATTAGAGTATAAAGTGGAATTAAATATTAAAGGCTCTAAGCAGAGGAAATACCATATTCTTTACTAGGATGTTATAAATGTAATTGCCTTTCTAATTGGCTATTAACCCTTTAAAGATGCACTGGCATATGCACTAAAGAGACTCTATAATAACAACAACCACTAAGTCTATAATAAGCTATATAGCGGTAACTGGTGGTAAAAGACACAAGGCAAGCTTCCTAGCGGTGCTATGGTAGTTCCTATACTTATAGCAATTAATAAGACCTAGCTAATAATACACTATGGCGATAAATCGGCCTAGCCAGTATATCTTACTATTAGTAATCTTAACTAACAAGTCTAACGCTAACAGATATCCCCCGCAAATATTCTTATTAGCTTTATACTAATTATTAAAGAAAAGGATAACAATATGAAAAGTAAAGCATATTATAAGGTGATGAGAACTATACTTAAACGTAAGTCCTGCTTTAGTATTCTAATGCTATATTCTATTAACTAAAATATAATAGTAATTAAGCATCTTATAGAAAGCGGTATAGACCTTTAATATATAGATAATTTTGTGCAATAATGTTATCCAATTATATATGGAATAATAGCAGACTATAAAGAATAAATGCTGCTTATAGGTATTAAAAGCCAATAGCACTGCACTATATGCTAGGTCCCCCCTTTAAAGCGTAAGAACTTAATTAAGAAATAATATCCGCTACGCACCCATAAGGAAACAAGAAGATAGATTAAACGCTAGCAACTAGAGAATATCCTTCCATCCTTAGACAACTAGGTATACCTAGTAAAATGTTTCGCGTAGCACTATTGCCTATTTAACATCCATAAGGGCATAATAGTAGATGTTCTACATTAGCTTCTAAATGGTATCGTTATATAACTTATTAAATAGGTATAGAAACTGGTAGGTAATATTATCTAGCTAAAAAGAAAGAGAAAAGGGATAAAGATAACTACAATAAATATATCTACGGAGGCTTAGCTTAATTAGCATTTTAGATAAGTTCTAGCTTTTATAGGGCTAAAACGGTTTAATAATCTGTTATTTAGTAAAGTTACTTAATAGACAGGTAATAAACAAAAAGCTATAGTTCATCAACTTATTACTATGCTAGCCCCACTACTATTTTCTAGGGAACTATATGCTATACATTTTACAAAAGCCATATACAACTTTATTATTATAGCTTAGTATTACACCTATAATAAGGAGACACTATGGTATATGCACCACGCCCTATATTAAATTAATATGCTTAAAGGCATATTTTAAAGTTTCCGTCTAAAGGCAAAGGATTTTAATATAGGCCATTTTAAGGAAAATATCCGCCTGTATGGATGCGTAGATAGGTACTACACTAGTGCAAATAGCGAAGCTAGACACTGTTACATTATTAAGGCGTTTTATAACTTAATAAATAAATAGGATTTGCTATCTTAAATCTGCTCTTATAATTTAAGATAAGTAGCAGTACTAGCAATAGAAGACAAAATGGCTTTTATAAATAGTAATTTTATACTACAGTCTTCCCAGCATCTAGAGGTATAGGTTACTTAACCAATATAGCATTTAGCAGTTATAAAGCTTTGGTGGCCTTTAAAAGATATAGATAGGGCAACAGATCTTATCTAAAGGCGTCTTGGGTTAAATATATAGCTTTATATATCTTATATAGCAAACTACTACAAAATCCTAGGGTTTCTAGATAGCATTGCGATATTTATTTAAGAGTATAGGCAAAAACTATAAGGCGAATATACCTAGAACTCCAATATAGACTGGAAAGAGAAGGACCCTTTATGGGTTAAGCGCCTGCTTGTTAAAATATATATATCTATCCACTATTAGAAACAAGACAGAAAAAATGCAACCAACCTTAAGGGCTAAATTAGTGAGGTAGTATATTACACACTAAATTGGCAATATTCTAACTAGTAGAGGCGTGATTATATATAGGTCTAAGAGTATATAGATAATAGCGACCGTATTAAAAAGGGCCGTACGCTGTTAGGTGGAAGAATTATAGGCTAGCTTTAGCTAATTGTTACTATTCTAGATATTATTATTATTCATTGCTTAACGTCCAATTCGGATCCCTATTGGGCCCACGCGGACTACTCCTTATATACATGTGGGGAGAAAACTCTTTTGAGAAAACCCCGTGATCCGTCTCCCCGCCTTTTGGGACTCGCCTGCGAGGCGCCTGCGAGTCACCTGTGGTGCTCTACTACCTTACTTTTTGACCTCCTTGGGAACCACTGCTGCCGTAACAAGCCTACGGACGCGCTAGTATCGCAAACTTTGCTCTACTACTGTAGAGTCATCAGGGGGCGCCTATTGCTCGCCCCTTTGCACTGTTCTAGATATTAAAAGGTTAGATAGGTATAATGTATACATGCAGTATACTGGAGCTATGGTAGAGCTGCTTCAGCCATTAAATTATAGACTGCCGCATCCAACACACGGCATAGTTAAGGTGAAAAGGTGGCCGCGCTCAAGCGTAAATACTAGGCAAGTACTTAGAGGTGGTCGCTTTTATTTAATACCATATATTCTACAAAGTGCGTATATTATTCTAGCCGCTACTTCTTGTCTAGATTTGTACTATATTAATAATTATATTAATTGGGACCAATGTAATACTCTATACTTGGACAACTTTCTTAAAGAAGGAACTTGTATTATATTATTATATAGAAGTCAGGATGCAGTAAAAGCAGCTAAGCTAGCATAAAACCTATAATATATAATATAGTAATAAGACTATATAAGATTGTATAAGACTATATAAGATTGTATAAGACTATATAAGATTGTATAAGACTATATAAGATTATATAAGATTGTATAAGACTATATAAGATTATATAAAACTATATAAGATTGTATAAGACTATATAAGATTGTATAAGATTATATAAAATTATTTTATAATAGTTAAATGTATTATAAGCTAGCATACTACAGGCTAAGAAAATAATAAAAATTAATTTACGCAATTGGCATACAACTTTAAAATAATATATTACATTACGTTAATTGCATGTTAAGGAATGTGCAGTTAACTTTAAAAGTTGTTATGTTGGTCAACTGCGTGTTATTTAACTTTTGAATGTGTCAAGTTGGTTAATGGCATATTAATTACGCGAAACTCGCTTAACAAACTCTACTTAAATCTCAGCCTATGAATATTTTCCCGATGTATCTTTAGTCTAAAATATCTTCTATATTCTATTCTAGTTCCCTATTAATTTTACTGAGTAGGGGTAGTTTTATACTATCTCTTCTCTAATATAGCTTTAATAAGGAAATATAAAATATAGGATATATTAGATATAATTTTGGCAATTCCAATTATTAAGCTCCCTATCCATATTCTTACCTTATATACTACTAATTTTAAGTCTTTGTATATCTATATAAGTCTATTTATATATCCGTTCTATATTAAAAATATATCCTAAACTTTTAAGTTATTGGTTCCGGCTATTCTATTAGCTTATATTTCTATAAAATAGGGTTTAAACTATTTGAATGCCTAGCCCGATAAGAACAGTCCTACGTATATGACTTAGTCTGATACTATAGGTAGTTTAGCTCCCTTATATTGTATCTTAAGTTTTATCTATATTAGAAACCCTTTAAGATTTAATTTTCCCCCTAAGAATTAGTTAATTAAAGGCATCTTAATCTTTATCGTTCTAGGGTTATTACGTTTTACTTTAAAGCCTACTTAATTAATATTAATATGATCTATTACTTCTCTAAGCCTCTCTATTATAACTATCTATAAGTTGCCTCTTTCTACTATATTTATATCTCCCTAAGACCTAGAGGTTAATATACCTAGCGTTATTATAGGTTCTATCTTAGATAGCATCTTATTAACTATCGTTCTACTATAGCCTTAATAGTAAATATATAACGAAGCCTTATAGTAGGTACTATAGTAGACTTATTAATAAGCTAGGTATATAGATAGAATAAGGTAAACAAGCTTTACTATAGAGTAAGTGCCTAATAGATTAACTCTAATTATATTCTAATATTTACTATAAAAAGAGAACTATTTTAGGTAGGGGCTGTAGTCCTTTAAATATATAACTTAACTCCTAAGGAATATACTAAGTATATTAGTAAGTTAGTACGTCAGTATATCCCACATTCCCACGTTCCTATATTTCTATATTCTAAACTAGTTACGTATCTATTATATAACTCTGTTATAGAAGTAGGCATAAACTAGAATACAATATACTAAACGGGATAGCAATTAAGAAGGCTATGTATGCATAACTATGCGTGGTTAATACAAAGACATTTAGATAAAGAAGAAGAGACTTTATATGCTAGATGTAGATATAAATAGGGGTTATAGCAAAACGTGCATAGGTATTATGGGATAAACGTAAGCATGGGTGTTACGGGACACCCCCGTGACACCTTATACACGTCTACCTGTTTCTACTAATTGAACAACTAAAGACTAACCACGAGACGGCAATCTGACGGCAATCTGCCGTATTCTACTAAACCCTACTAAGTTCTGCCAGATCCGCTACCTAAATCCTATTCTATTCTATATACGTATTAACTAAGTAGCCAAGTTAATAATATATACCTTTTCTTCCCGTTTCCTTACCTTCTTTTCTTATATAACGTTTTAACTTTATTATATAGTTTATATATATAGTTTAATAATATCTACTTCGCTACATATTATTATCGCTTATACTTACTCTATAATACTATATTACGTTAACCTTATATACTACTTTCCAAAATATAGAACAACTCTAAAACTTTTATAATAACCGCCGGCATTATATCCGCACTTTAAAAATAATTAGCGGAAATATAAAAGTCCTTTATAGACGCCCTTATATAGAATTAAGCTACTTTAACTTAATAAGAAGCCAAATAAGAAGCATAATACTAGTAAATAATTAAGGACCTCTAAAAAGAAGTCCGTACCCTTAAGATGCCTATACTAGGGCTCTAAGACCAAACGCTATCTTTAGAAATAAATACGCGGAATAAAAGTCCCAAATCTATAGTAGTTTTTTTTATACCTCAAACCAACTACTATATTGTAATAAGCTAAATAACTACTATATCCTCTAATATTTACCAGTAAATAATACAAACTTTAATTATTTTTAAGCCGGCTTAAAAATAAGCTAACTAACTCTGCTATGCCCTAAGTTAACTAAAAGGAGATATAGCTAACCATATTAAACCCCTTTAACTGAACTTAGTACTAAGCCTAGTTATACTTCTTAAAGCTATATATAGCTATATAACTATTTACTTAGGTTTTACCTAATAATCCCCCCCCCCTTTAAAAAGGATTGTCCCCAATCCTTTATATATATAAGCCTTAATAAAACCCTATAAAACCCTTAATAAGGAAAAAAATTAGAGGGGAAAGAGCGTTTTAATTTTGCGTATAGAGAGATAGGTAGTATATATACACGGCGGAAGGATGTTAAGGAAATTTAGCCACTGGTTAAAGTTATCTAATTAGTTAGATTTACTTTGCTAAGACTCCCTATATTTAACTAAGCTAATAGCGATTTTCTATTCCCGAGATAGAAAATCCTAATTAATCTATTTAGGGCCCGCCTAAATTTAGTAGACTATTAGAAATATTCTAAAGGTTTACTTATATAAATAGGTCGTTAGTACCTTGCAGATAGGTCGTAGGTTATTTATATGCAGCTAGATTTATAGGTAGTAAGGCAGTATACCCATTAAATCCACCGCTAACCCTATATCTTAGCCTTACGCTATACTAGTATAGCGTTATATATACTTCGCGGGTAGGCTATAGGTTACTTATATATAGCCAGATTTATAGACGGTAAGGCTATATGCCTATTAAATCCGCTGCTAATCTATGCTTTAGCCTTGCGCGTTATCTATATAATATATACATAGAATAGTATATAAATCGTTAGTATAGACATAGACATAGTTAGATCGCGATGCGCTTATATAAGATGTGTTTAGGGGTATATAGTATTTGAGTCTTCTTCCTATCTAATCTTAGGTCGCGATACACCTATATAAGGTATATATTTAGGGGTATATAGTATCCGAGTCTAATATATATATAAATCGTTGGTATGGATTACTACTAGTAGGTTACTAGCGGGTTAAAGGACCCTAGTTAAAGGACCCCAGTTATAGATAGACCTATTACCTAATATATAAATAGTTTATTAAGATAGTATAGAGTACCGGATTAGGTCTAGGGAGAGTACTTTTAATTACTTTAGAGTTGCTGTTACGGACCTTATATCGGCAGTAGTACGACTACTAAGAGAGTACATAGACGGAGTAGTGGTGGAAGCGCGGAAGGCGCTAAAACTAGTTAAGCTATAAAATAAGGGGTAGCTAAGTTATATAATAAGTTACAAAGGTGTAATCTATATAATCTACGCGATCTATAGGATCCGCTATAGAGTAAATAGAGCAGGCAGAGTAGATAGAGCAATAAATATCTTAGGAGTTATGTTATATATTTAAAGGACCATAGTCCCTACCTAAATAGTTCCTTTCTTTATAGTAAATCTTAAAATATAATTAGAGTTAATCTATTAGGTAACTACTCTATTAGTTATTATTATATTATTAACTTCTTATTTACCTATACACCTAGCCTATTAGCGAGTCTACCGTAGTATTTCCTATAAGGCTTTATTACACATTTACTACCTAGTTATAGTATTAATAAAGTTAAATAATATGTTACTAAAAGCACTAGTCACGGCGCTATTAATAGTAGCAACTACTTTAGGATTAGGTAATAACACTAGTATGCAAGATACTGACTTATAAGTAGTTATAATGGGTTAATTGCAGGAAATTACAGATAAGATATAAGACAATGATTAGGTACTTAAAGAGCGAATTAATAGGATTGGTAGCAAAGGTTAAGCTACCGTCAATTAAGCGATTCTTAGGGGAGAAGTTAAAACTTAAAGGATTCCTTATATAAATGCGATTTAAGGTAATATAGGAAGGTATAAAGCTAGCTATACCTACGGATTAGGTGGCCTATATAGGGTTGTTTTTAATAGGAAAGTACTTAAATGGTTTAAATCTTACCTTATAGAGATCCAAGTAAACGGATAGTTAACTACTAACCAAGAAGTTAAGTATATATTCTCTAGTTAAGAAGGATTTATAGGCCGCCTTATATAGATATTCGGAGACCTAAGGCAATAATAATAGCAGAACAAAAGCTTTAGGACCTAGTCCAGCAAACTTTAGTAATTAAGTATATAATATAGTTCCAGACACTTGTAATATAGATTAAGTGGAATAATAAGGCGCTTATGGCATAGTATAAATAAGGACTTAAGGTAAAAGTCTAGGACGTAATTATCCTAATGGAAGATGTGGAAACCCTAAAAGAACTAATTAATTAAATGATTAAAATTAATAATAGGATCTATTAAAGGGAGCAGGCTAAGAGAGGTTAAGATAGAGTTCTATAGTTATATAAGGCGTAAAGTATATAATAACTAAAGCAGAACTAAAAACTATAGTATAGCGGACTAGAGCTAATAGACCTAAGCAGTACTAAAGAACTTAGAAAGTGGAATAAGAAACTATAAAAACTTAAAGGTTAAGAATTAAGTAATTATAGGACTAAGGAGTAGAGGCTAAACTAGAGATCTTAATAGCAGAAGATATTTAGGCGGACTCTATAGTAAGATAATGTGGTTTATCAGGACCGGGCCATATTAGGACCCAGGCCACTTTCCCGACGCGATACTACCCTCTACCTTTAACACACGTTTTTTCTATAACAAACTATGCAGGTCCAAACCGCTAAAGCACGAGTTATTTTAGCCATTGAAGCTATTTAATCTTCCTAAAAACTAAGTATCTAAGCCACTACAAAACTCTATAATGTTCCTAGAATAACCCTCTCCGCCAGAATAGACGGATAAAAGATCCTTACTAAACGCCGGCCAGCTAACCAACTCTTAAATAAGATTAAGGAAGAGGTGGTAGTTTAATACATACTAGACCTAGATACGCGAGGATTTCCGCCCTAGATTAAAGATATGGAAGATATGGCTAATTATATTCTTATAACGTATGGGATAAAACGCGCTAGGAAGCTATGAGCGCACCGCTTTGTTAAGCGGCGAGAAGAGCTTAAGACGCGTCTTTTTTATGCCTACAACTTCCAGAGGGCCCTTTACAAAGATCCTAATATAATTAACGTGTGGTTCTAGCTAGTGTTTAATATGCGGGCTAAGTACGGCATCCTTAACTGCGATTTTTACAACTTTGACGAGACGGGGTTTATAATAGGCGTTATTTATGCCTGTATGGTTGTTACGCGTGCTAATTAACGTGGTAAAGGCAAGGCTGTTTAACCTAGTAACCGGAAGTAGGCGACCGCGATTAATTATATTAGTGGTGACGGTTTTAACGTGCCCCCTTTTCTGCTAGTATAGGGCGCCTATTACTTATCTAGTTGGTATACTAAAGGCGGTCTTCCTAATACTTAGGCCATTAAGCCAACTTTTAATAGGTGGACCAATAACAAGATAGGTCTAGACTAGCTTAAACACTTTAATAAATACACTAAGGCGCGTATAAAGGGTGGCTATTGGATGTTAGTGCTTAACAGGCACGAAAGCCACTAGTTAGTTAATTTTAAGAACTACTGCAAGGACTACAATATTATTACCATTAGCCTCCCTCCCTATTTGTCGCATATTACCTAGCCTCTTAATATTGGGTTCTTCAGCCCACTAAAACGGGCGTACGGTTGCGAAATTAAACTGTTTATTAAGGTCCATATTAACCACATTACTAAGGTTAAGTTCTTTTTGGCGTATTACGCAGCCTACTAGGCGTCTATAACTAAATCTAATATTAAAGGGGGTTTTAGAGGGGCTGGTCTTATTCTATTTAGCTTAGAAGCCGTTATTTCTAAGCTAGATGTTAAGTTACGGACGCCAACACCTACTAGCCCCCCTATGGCCGATGCCGAACCCTAGGTCTCCTAGACGCTATATAACCTAACCAAAGCCCTTTCTTAGTCCGCGCTAGTTAAAACTTAGATTAATAGTTATTAAGGAAGCTCGCTAACCCCAATTTTTACGGCTGTTAAGTAAATGGCGAAGGGATTAGAGGTAATTACCTACTTAGTAACCCTTTTTACAGCCAAGAACCATAACCTTTAGAAGGCTAATAAAGCACTAAGCAAACGCAGGAGAGCTAAAAAAACACATATCTGTTAAGGAGGTATACTAACTATAGAGGATATAAATGATATTTTAGCCCAGAAGGAGGTAGAGCGGCTAGTAGGGCGGGAAAGGTGTGGAAATAGTGGTGGTAACGGGGAGAGGCCAGCGACTGTTTAGCGCTGTAGTAACTGCGGTAAGCCTGGTTATAATGCACGAACGTGCTAGGTCGAAGCAGAAATGTCTGATGTATATAGTTCCGAGTAGTTTCAATTGATTTGGCCCATTTTGGTTGTGCAATTGGACTTGGAAGTGGTGTCGCGTCGGGAAAGTGGCCCGGGTCCTGATATGGCCCGGGTCCTGATAAACCACGTTAAATGATTTAAAAATAGAGCTTATATAAACTATAGAAAATAGGGTTATTTCGCTATATCGGGAAAATATTTATAGGCTGGGTTTTAAGTCGACTTTGTTAAGCGCGTTTTGCGTAATTGATATATAATTAACCAATTTAATATGCAACTTAACTAACTTAACACGCAATTAACTAACTTAATATATAACTTAATTAACTTAATACGCAATTAACCAACTTAATATATTTAAAAGTTAAATAATATGTAGTTAACTAACTTAATATATTTAGAAGTTAAATAATACGCAGTTAACCAACTTAATATATTTAGAAGTTAAATAATATGCCGTTAACCAATTTAACATATTTAAAAGTTAAATAATATACAGTTAACTAACTTATATATTCCTTAATATGCAATTAAGGTAATGTAATATATTATTTAAGTTATATACTAATTATAAGAGGCTCTGCACGAAGCTCTATATAAAGCTCTGCAGAAGCTCTGCAATAGAGGCTCTGTATAAAGCTCTGCACAAAGCTCCGCAATAGAGGCTCCGCATAAGGCTCCATACAAAGCTCTGCGTACAGAGGCTCTGCACAAGGCTCTATATAAAGCTCTATACAAAGCTCTACACAAAGCTCTACGTATAGAGGCTCTGTATAAGGCTCTACGCGAAGCTCTATGTACGGAGGCTCTACATAAAGCTCTGCATCTATTAGATAATTTATATTCTTTATTAGGCATAGGTCACGTATATAGGTTATATATACTATAAAATCTCTTTATAGCTTAAAGCCCTTAGGGGCCTAGATAATTAATTAACCCATTTTATTAATTTACAGCTACCTTATTTTTTACTCTTTCCTATATCCTCTCTAACTTAAAAGGTACTAAAATAGCAGCTAGTAAAGAACCGTTACTAGAACTAGATAACCATTACTAAAACTAGACAACTATTACCAGAACTAAATAACCATTACTAGAGCTAGACAATTGTTACTAGAACTAGACAACTATTGCCAGAACTAGATAACTGTTACCAGAACCAAATAACCGTCGCTAGAACTAGACAACTGTTACTAGAACTAGACAACCGTTACTAAAGCTAGACGATTGTCGCCAGAACCAGACAACCGTTGCTAGAACTAGACGACTATCGCCAGAACTAGACAACGGTAAGCTAAGGCCCTATATATTAAATCCTATACTAAAAGGTTCTATAAAACCATATTAGGAACACTAAATTGCCTATAATACTTGCAATTAATTGCAAACTGGCATAAAGGCTTAAAAGTAGAGTTGCATAAAAATCCTTAGGTTAGCCTAGGTAGTTACTAGTATGCTTCTAGCAGGCTTCTAATAGGTCTCCTAGCAATCCTTATATCTTTTCTCTAGTTATATTTTTTCCTTATTAAGGTTTTTAGGAGTTTAAAGTAGGGGTTAGATAGATAGATAATATATAATAGCATACTAATATCTCTCCAAACCCCTTCCGGGACAAGCCCTTATAATCTCCCTCTACCGTAAGGTAATGGCAATTAGGGGTCGACCGCAAGAAGGGGGGGGGCAATGTAAGGGATATTATTGCGGTCACCTTGGGTTGCCCTTAGGACAACCCCTAGATACCCCTTAGATATCCGTCAGTTACATACCGAAGGCACGTGCCCGTAGTATATAGTCTCCACGATCCCTAAGGCCTTACCTCCTTAAGGATTTGTCTCTCTTACCAATCTATCCTGTTCCATAATTGTGTCCTTATAGCCCCCTGTCTACAAAGTCCCCTTATACTATACGCCTATAATCTTAAACTGCTAACTAAGATAAAAATATACCTAACATTTTATATAAGCTTATTATAACCTTTAAAAGATAATTCTATAACTTATAAAGTGCCACCACTACTTTTTATTATTATTAATAATAGTAACAGTTCTTATTTTATTAACTTAATTAATAATATATAATAGAAAATATAATTTAAATAATTTAAACTTCTTATTAAGTTAAAAGGATATAAAATATAAACCTAGGAAACCTATAATAAGATTAAGGCTAATGCGCCTTTCTTAGTAAAAGAATTCTATAAGGACTATCCTTTATAGCCTGCTCTAGCTAGATAGATATAATATAAAGGTAAATAACTACTACCTAATATAAAAACATAAAATATAATAGTAGGAAACTTAAAATTAAAAAGAACTTAAAATATATTATAATGCTTATTGTTGGTCACACAGGGTGACTCACCAATAACAACTACTCAAGTAGGTTACAGTGATGTTGGTTAATAGCTTCATTTTATTGGAATAAGGAAGGGCGAGGAGCTTAAGACTCCTTGCCACGCTAGTGCCATAGCGTTACGTAACAACCGCTTACCTAATTCCCAACACTGGCAACTCTTCTTTTGTGGTTGCTATCTATATACAAATACTACTTAACTAGCGTAACAAATATTAATCCTTTTTACTTACTATTGCCACTGTAATATAAGTCTCGCTGTTCTAAAATTTGCCTCTTAGCACATGGTGCTTTCTTACTTAGAGTCGCGGGTGGATATTGTGTTAGGGCCACCAAGGCGCTAATTATAAGCGAGCTAATAGCGATTTTCTGTACTAGGTATAGAAAATCCTAATTAGCTACTCTTAAATTGCTATATCTCCTACTCCCTTTTAACCCAACCTTTAACTCGTATATATAGAGTATTTATATTAACGAACGTCTCTAGTGCCTTGTTTAGGTTTGCCTTTGTTATCACATCTACTAGGTTGTCTTAGCCATTAATCCACTAGATCTTAAAGAGTTCTTAACGCTTATAGGATTGCCGAAGTGCTATAATATTAATTATAAGACGCTTCTCCTTTATAGTACCAAGCTTAACTAAACACTTGTAGAGGGAATATAAGTTAGTGCATATAATTATAGGGATAATAGGGAGTTTAAGTCAATCTATAATTATCTTTAGGGTAGTTCCAATTGCAATTACCATATTAACTCCGCTAACCATTCCATATATCTCTAATACTAGAACGCTTTAGGTAATACGCTTGCTCTTAGTTAAGCTCTAATAGATAAGATTACTGTAAATTATAAAGTTATTCTCTTTAGTAGATTTATTTATAATAATAATCTTATATCCTAGCTAGGAGCTAAAATCTTTATTATTTACAAATAATCTATCGACAAATATAAAGAGCTTAGCGGTAGGAAGATTAATAGGTATGTAAAGTAGTCCCTAATTAAGATAGTTCATTTGCTAGGAAAGACGCTTATTTAGGGCAAGGATATTATCCTTAGTTAGTTCCTAGTGTTAAGCGGCAATAGAGAGATTAAATAAAGCCTTAGGTTAATAGATAGAAGTAATATAAGCTCTACAAGCGCGTTACTCTATGTATCCTTACTTTAGAGAATTAACATTAATAACATTAATCTTCTTACCTTAATCTTTCTAGCGCAAAGCAATAAAATCCTTATTTAGGGAGAGGATGCATCTATTAAAAAGTAATAGTGTTATTAAATTAAGCTTTTCCTTTAGCTTTACTATAAGATTTGCCTTTACTAGCTTATCTTCTTTAAGAGCTAAGAATTGGTTGTCTCCTAAGATAATTATATTATTAGTTTGCATGCTAACAATTCCAAATAGAGTTCCTATAGTTGTGATAAGAAAGCAGGGATTAAATATAAAAATAGTTATTAAGAGCTTCTCTTTATAGTGCTTGCTATAAGTAGCCCACTAATAAGTTCCTGCCTCTGCGATTCTATATAATGGCTTAAGTACAACTATAATTATATCTTTAGGATATTAGTAGCGAATTTGCTCTAGAAGGTATACTAGTATTAAGCGCTAAAGGCGCGTCTCTAATTAGGTATAGGCCTAAGTAATATCTTATAAATAAACTACTATTCTATTCTTTATTAAGGAGGGAGCTAGTGTAATAATAACTCGCTAACTAGCTCGTTAAATTATAGGGGATTGCGTAAGAATTACTTCCTTACCATTGTTATTATAACCTTAAATAACCAGTCTCAACTTCTTAAATAGGGTATTAGTAGCTTTGCCCTTAATCTCGTTAACTATTCTTAACTTAAAGATGCGAACTCCATTAAACTTAGTAGGGTTATACTTCTTAAATTTAAAGACTCCTCTTATAATAAGACCGTCGATCTCCTACTTATTAGATACTTAAAAAGGAGCTCCTAAAGTTATAATATGGCCTTCCTTTTAGAGCTGTTTTGCGAGCTTAAAGTTAGCCTTCTCTTTAGCTATTATAAAGGCCATTAATAACTCATCTCTACTCTTAATAGCGGTAACGAATTACTCTTTAAAATTAATAAGGTGTTAGTAATTTTATAATCCCTTTAGGCAACCTCTACCGTGTTATAGTTGCGGCACATCTGCTATAATTATATTAGAATCGTAGTTGCCTTCTAGAGTACGTTAATTATAGTTCTCCTCTAGGGTATCCTCTAGGGCATCCTATAAAGGCTTAGAACTGTTATTTCTATAATAGGGCTTAATAACGGTTAAGCGGAATTAAGTGGGTCTATAGGGTATCTAAAAAGTGTAAGTCTAACTATTAATTGTAATAAGTTTATATAGGCCTAACCATCCTCCCTTTTTACGCCATACGCGTACCTTAGATTGGAGTGGCAGATTAAGCGTAGTTAAGGTATTTGGGCCATTTCTTATTCCTAGTGCGTTATTAACCTAGCGCGTGGCGTAAAGACGTCGCACCTCTTTTATTACTTTGTGAATAGCCTCCGCTTATTGCGTAATAGATAGGGATGGTAGAGAATTATTAGTTATTTAAGGGTAGGCGCCAAAGACTAGTAATATAAGTACGAGCCTATCTAGGCCAGTGGAATTATTAACAGCCTTAATAGCCATTTATAAGATAAGCTCTTTACTAGCACCCTCTAGTTCCAAAGAAATAATCTTATATACTTATTATAATGGTGTGTAATATTATTTTACTTTTCTAATACTATTATGTGCCTTAATAGGGACTTCCTTAACCTTAATTTCTATTGCCTTTACCTATTGCCGAAACTCTGTAGATAAGAAGTTCCTTTCTATATTATAAATAACTTAATTAAGGGGTCCTAGGTAGACATTAATTTAATATAATTAAAGAGTATCCCATATGTTCTTAGCTGATATATCCTTTAGGAAACGTGCGGCTTAAAAGGAGGTTAAAAGGTTAATAACTTAAAGTACTAGCTTACCGCTAAGATATATAATATCAATAATAATATAGAAGTTAAAGTTATAGTCATCTTTAAGGGTAAACTTAAATCGGCCAGGGGACTTCTGGTTTATTTAGTAGTAATAGCAGTACTTTATAAGATACTTAATTGCCTTAACCTTAACTTTATAGCCTACTCGCTAAAGAACCCTAAGTAATTAATAAACGGATAGGTAGCTAAAATAACAGTATAGTTAATGTAGCTCTAACTCAGTTAAGTGGCTTTAAGCAACACTCTTTTCTAGTTAATAAAGGAGCAACTAGGGGTAACCCTATTTGCGCATAATAGGCACCCAATTATCTCCCTAAATAAGTATATTCTTAAGGTTATTAAGTTTAACGCCTAATTTATCCATATCTCTAATGCAAAATAGAAATGGGGTATTCGCGGGAATAATATAGAAAGTGATATACCCTAAGGGGGTTTTAACCTTAATTGTGCTAAGAGAGATTGTAGTACCCTTACCAAAACGAATTATATGTTGGCCTGCCATTAATTAGTTAATCTAAATAGAGCTATTAAGCTGCTAAAGAGCTCAAACTTAAGATTCTCCTACTATAGATACTCCTGCGGCTCTAATATCTGGTATAATACTATAGAAGACGTTTGCCGAGTATCTATTATTAAAGGAGAATATAGAACTCTCCTTTGGCTTATTAAAGATGTCTAACTTCGTGATAGCATGGAGCGTAGATTAGTTATTAAAAATAGCGACGGTTTATATACTATCTACCTTACTATACTTAGTAAAGTATTGGTTAGGAGAGTAGTCCTTAATTTCTATATCTATAAGAAGCTGTTTAGCCTTATTAACCTTACCCTTAAGATTTTCTTCGCCTTTATATTAAACCAGGAAGCTTTAGAAGTAGGCTATAGTAACCTTATAATTTCTAACATTTTATACGCTCTGGCGAAACTTATTATATGCCTCCTTTTGTCTGTTAAGAGGGTGCCTAGTTAACTAGCAATTTGGCTTCTTATAAATATAGCATTTCTTTTATTAATTGTTTTAAGATAAACCTCCACAAGGACCTCCACGGTTGCTTTATAGTCAACGTTAATTGTACCCTTTGCCGTATCCCCTACCCTAGCCACTATATGTTTGATTAGTCCAGTTATAATTATATTAGTCAGTCAGGTTGATTAAAGTAGGTTAAGGTTAGGCGTTAAATTACTATACTTCTTAAGAGTATAGAGTGGTGCCAATAGAGGATCTTAATTAAGTATATACTCCTTTATAAGTATTTACAGGATTAAAGAAGGCAAGGTTATATTCTTTAATACCTTAGTATATACTAATAACTTAATCGCGTAGGCTAAAGTCCTTTTAATATAATTTAAATAAACTATGCTAAATTATTTAAAGTCAATTAAAGAGCTTTTAAAGATAGTCAAGTTGAGAGGTATCTGGGTTTATAGCAATAATTCTTAGAAAGGTAGTCTCTCTTTACTCTAATATATACTACTGCTTATTCTCTTCTATTTTAAAGTGGCATCTTATCTTATATATTATTTAGTTAAAATTATATCCTTTTCCTACTAAATAATTATAATAGAAGGTACTAGCGCGGCCCTTAAGCATAACGGAATAAGTGTTATAATATTAGTTAGGTTCCAGTC
>Ga0307507_10000356_pt1 | contig 93378 bp, 18 predicted proteins | sample 7_EM_MG_FD_207223 | JGI IMG/M metagenome (GOLD analysis project Ga0307507, IMG submission 207223) | Populus trichocarpa ectomycorrhiza microbial communities from riparian zone in the Pacific Northwest, United States - 7_EM | ecosystem: Host-associated > Plants > Roots > Unclassified | place...
CTAGTTACTACTTTAGCTACTACTCTAGTTATTACCCTAGTTATTACCCCAGTTACTACTTTAGTTTCTACTTTTACTATTATTTTATTACTACTCCTAATATTACTTTTACATTTAGTACTATTTTTGCCACTTTTAGTACTATTTCTATAGAAATTTTTATAAAATTAGGGTACGTTCGGTTGCAAATCAGCTCCATATCATATTTGTTTAATCCGTGCGCCTTTTAGTGTCATCCATTTTGTAATTAGTGGCGGCTACTACCGCGGCCCATTTAAATCTATAATTGAGTCGATCATTTGGTAGCCTCTATATAAGGCTCCAGATTTGGCTTCGCACAATCCGTAATTGACGTTAGTGAGCGATTCAAATAAGCAACTCTCTGCCACCAGGCCTCTATCGCGACTCTCTACTTTGGTGTAGCAATGGAGCCTCCTCCACGGCCAACACCCTCTCTGCGATCGACGTTTCCTACATCTTTGCCCACCTCCCATGCGAGCCATAGTAGAGTTACAGTAACGCCCGCGACGCCCGCGACGCCCTAAAAATAAGCTTATTACAATTACGAAGGTTAAGATATTATTATTATTATATAAGGCTTGCAAATGCGACAGCAGTATCACGGTTAGGGTGTGTAGAGTCGCCATATCACAAGAAGCCGCTACTTTGGCGCGTATATAAGAGCTTAGATTAATATAGAATATGGAACGGAGGCTTAAGGGCAGTATATTAAAACGGTGCCAAGAACCTCATTTCAACTACCGTATATAGTTTAGCTTGCAAATTTGACGCGCTTACTGATATGGAGGAGCTCCATATTCAAAAGTCGTCAGATTTACCGAACGACAGCCTCATATTCAGATTTGAGCTCCATATCGGTTAAATATAGGGCCTCCATATTGGATATAAAGTTGCAACCGAACGGCCCCTTAGGCGTTCCGTTGATAAAGCTATTTATAGAGACAATTATAAGACTTCCTAGTATATTAGTGCTGTGCATTAATAGAGCTTTAGAGCTCTAGATAGGGCTTTAAGTAGAGCTTTGTGGAGAGCTTTTGCAGAGCTTCGTGCAGAACTTTTGGTAGAGCTCCGTGCACAGCTCCCCCCAAGCCCTTATTCCGCAGAGCTTTATATCTACGTAATATTACTTATCCTTAGGATATTTAAATAAAAGTGATACCATTTTAAAGCGCTTTGCAAGCTCTACAAATCTATGACAATAGAAAAATTATTTATTTAATATTGGGGGTTGTATTATAAGTATAAGCATATTGAGGGGGTTTTGCCAAGACTATCCAAAGACTATCCGGATAGTCTCCGTGTTTGTATCACTCCGTGTGATATAAAGCGTCTCCCGGGTGGTGAGTCTTTCACGGGGCACGTAGCACTATAGACGTATAGTGCTAGTATGCTTGGTGTGGATGTGACTGAGTTGTATTAAGTAGGCCGCGTAGGCCTCTATATACTCTATGGAAAGTGGTCTAAGCGACAGAAGCGAAATAGGTCACATGACTGGGTCCTGTAACCTATTCGCATTCAAACACTCCGGATAATATTAGCTGATAGGTCTATTATCTAAGAGGCCTATCTGGCCTATCCTCGCCAAGTCTGGTAAGGGATCTTTTGGCGGGTCGCCAAGGCTAGCCTTTGGCTAGGCCTTAGCACCTCCTTATAAGTCCCTTAGGCTTACAGCCCTTCCCTCCTTATTAGTTCGTCTTTATACTTAGGCTATTGCCTACCCTTATTACCATATCGTCCTCTTTTCCATCGACTCCCCGTGACTCATGCTGTTACGGCGCTAGTGGAAAACAGTACTAGCAAATTGCCGTCAGATTACCGCAACTTGCCGTCACGTAATGGCAAGTTGCCATTACGTGACCAGAGGATTGTATATAGCTTTAAGCGGTGCTTCTGTTCTTCCCCTTTTCTTTCTCTAGCTTTGGATCCTCGTTTATAGACAATCCAATTATATAGGCTTGCGCGACCTTCTTACCGTGCTTATACCTCGATTAACTAAGTCGCTAACATTATCCAAAGCTTGTCACTACTCTTCTTTTCTAAGAAGGAACTTAAATATATCTATAAGGCCATAAACAGGATAAGGACACAGAACAGGACCCTAAGGACATTACCAGGACTATAAGGACAGGACAGACCCCTAAGAACTAAAAGAACACAAACAGAACGCAAAACCTAAGAATAGGATATATACGGACTAGAACCCCTAGGAAATAAACAAACACTAGAAATTACCTAATACCCCTACCACCATGCCAAGAAATATAGCAGTTGGTAAAGCCGCTGTAGGACCTATAAATACCTTTAATGGTAAAATAGTCGCTGTTTTAACCCCCTAGGAAGAGCTTATAGCAGCTAATACCGAAATTAAGCGGCTTTAAGAGCTGCTTAAAACTAGAGACACCCCTATACCTAGTAAGGAGTTATTAGACACCTAGAGACTTGCTATAGTCCTTAAGGCCCTAGCCTAACGCACAGTATTAGTATTATCGCGATCTGCAAAGGTTGCGGACCCCCTATTGCTTATAAACGGAACTAACCCTACATTTAATAATTGGAAGCTTTAACTGTAAGACAAGCTTAAAGTTAATATAAACTACTTCCCTACTACCTAAGCTAAAATGGCTTACGTCTTTGGCCGTACTAGTAGGGACGCATAGACGCATCTACGTCCGTGATATACCTAGGACTTAGTAGACCCCTTCCTCTCTAGAGAAGAGATAATTAACTACCTATCTTCTATTTATAAGGACCCCTTTAAGATATAGAACGCCCGTCTTAACTATAAAGCCCTTAATATAAAAACAATAGAGACCTTCTTAGTCTTTCAGACCCGCTTTCTATACCTAGCCGGACAGGCTTAAATCCCCTAGGAAGATTTAATACTAGACCTCTTTAATAAGCTTACTATAAACCTACAGCGCGCTGTGCTACCGGTTTATACTACTATATAGACGCTAAAGGAACTTATGGACTAGTGCCTAGCTATTAACTAGGGCCTCTACCAAATTAAGGCACGCGCTAAGCGGTACAAAACTAGAAGCTCCGCCAACCAGAACATAAGTACTATAAGAATAGGCTATAGCGCCCTAGTAAGATCTGCAACCCCTATAGCACTAACTATACCGCCCGCCGTTAACCTAGCGGCTAGCTGTATAGCTAGCCCTACTATGGGTCTAGCAAATACTTAACCTATATATAGTAACTCCTAAAGATAGGCCCTTAGTAATTAAGGAGCCTGCTTTTTATACGGCTAGAAAGACTACTTTATAAAAAACTACCTAATAGCGGTAAAGACAAACGAGGTCCTGTTAATTTAGGAGGATAGTATAGAGTTAAAAAAAAAGAAACCCTAGAGTAAGACTCCTCTCTAGGGTTAAAAAAAATTAATATATTATATGTTAATCTGGGTTAGCTAGTTAGTAGAAGAAGCTACACTATCCCTTATACTTTATTCTGTAATAGATATTAAGTTTTAACCTCTGCTTTGGCTAACTCTAGAGCAAATGCCTTTGCCTTAATAGATATATAGTGTGCTATAAAGCTGGCTAACTTTTTAAATGTACCCCTTAAAGAACTGCCTAAACCAATTCCTATTCGCGGGTATAATGGACGGATAGGACTACCCATTATAACTATCTTGCGGATTTACCTCCGTGTAGATAAACAAAGGTAGTATAATATCCCCTTTCTTATTACAGACCTAGGAAGCCACGATATAATTTTAGAAAGAAAATGGCTAGCCTATCTAGGCTTACAGCTTAATATATAGAGTAGACGGCTTATCTAGCCCAAAACCCTACCCCTAATACCTTCTTTTATAAAGGAAATCAGTATTACAATAGAAAATCTTATACGGCCACAGATAGACACCGTCTACTAGGCCGATGCTATACGTAGGGACCAGGCCTTTAAGAAAGATATATAGCTTAATCCGCAATGGGTCCGTATACTACGCCGCCCCTAGACTACTAATGTTGTACTACTAGCACTAGAAACCTAGGAAGTCAGTAATAAGCTAGCTGGCTTAGGCCCTATATAGCTATAAAGAGCAGCAAGGAATATTAGACGCTGTACTAAATATATAGACTGGAAGGATAACTTACGGAAGATAGAATAGGAGCTAAGGAGGGTTATAACCCCTCCACCATAAAATATGGTCTATAGAACGTCTGTAAAGAAACCTATAAACCTCCTATTGGTTAATATCTGCTGTATTGGCACTATAGGGTTCTACCAGAACTTAAAACGGCCTAATAATATTACCTTTATAACTAGCTTATACGAAATTAATAAAGACAAGGAAGCCCTAGCCTGTAACTAGCTTAGTAGGGAAAGTAAGCTTATAGATAAGGAGCTAGTAGAATAGAAACTACCCTGCTAATACTAGGAATTTAAGGATGTATTCTCTAAGGCAGTATCTAATATACTCCCGCCTCACCAACCGTATAACTATAAGATTGAGATTAAGCTAGATAAAGAAAATACCCTTAGCTATAGCCCCCTCCGCCAGCAATCTACTAACGAACTATGGGCTACTAAGTAGTACCTTATTAACAACCTTAATAAGGGCTTTATTGAGCCTAGCCAAGTCCCCTTTACCGCATCTATTCTCTTTGCAAAAAAGCCTAATAGTGGACTCTATTTCTGTATTAACTACTATAAACTAAACTATATAACCTGTAAAGACTGATATCCGCTGCCCTTACTTAAGAAAACGCTAGCCCGTATAAATAAGGCTAAGATTTTATAAAGCTTAATATCTGCTAGGCCTTTTACTAAATTAGGATAGACCTAGGATCTAAGGATTTTACTATATTTCGGACCCGCTATGGATTATATAAATATAAAGTACTACCTTTTGGATTAACTAACGGACTAGCTATATACCAGCGGTATATAAATGACGTACTCTTTAACTACCTTAATAACTTCTGCATAGTATACCTAGATGATATTATGATCTACTCTAAGAATGAACTGGAATATTAGGAATATGTCTATAAAGTCCTATAATGGCTCCGTGAGGCTGGTCTCTAGGCCGATATTAAGAAGTTAGAATTTAGTATTAAGCATATAAAGTACCTAGGGTTTATTATTAGTATAAACAGAATTAAGGCTAACCTAGAGAAGACAGCCGTAATTAACTAGTAGATACCCCCACGGACTATAAAGGGGGTATAATTATTTTTAGGTTTCTGTAACTTCTACTAACGCTTTATTAAGAACTATAGTAGGATTGCCTAGCCCCTTAACCGTCTTACTAGGAAAGACCAGCCCTTCTACTTTAACGCTATATATAGGCAGGCCTTTAATAAGCTTAAAAAACGGCTAGTATTAGCTCCCCTACTTGCCCACTTTAACCTAGAATAGCCCTTAATGCTAGAAACTGATGCCTTAGATAGTATAATAGCTAGTGTCTTTTCCCAAAAGCAACCGGACGGAGAATGGCACCCTATTGCATACTATTTAAAGACCATAATAGATATTAAGCTAAACTACCATATCTATAATAAAGAAATGCTGGCTATTATCTCTAGCTTTTAGCACTGGTGTATATAGCTAGAAGGGACCCCTAAGCCTATTAAAGTGGTTTCAGATTATAAGGCCTTAGAATACTTTATAATAACAAAGGCTCTTACGGCCTAGTAGGCACGCTAGGCGGATATCCTATCTCAGTTCCACTTCCTAATTATATATAGGCTAGGCGTAACTAACTGTGCAGATGCCCTTATAAGGTGTGAACAAGACCTAAATAACTAGATTACCGTAAAGATTATATTATAGACCTAGATGCTGCTATAACTAGAGTACCTTAACCCCTAAATACAGGCAGAACTAAATACGGACCCCATAAAGGCCGAGATGTGCCCTATTAACACTATAGAACTTGACCTTATTAATAAACTACTGTAGGCAAACCGTACGGCCCCTTCTCTATAAGAGTACCGCGAAAAGGTAAAGGATGCTACTAGCCTATAGTCCCTTAAAAACGGACTACTTAAGCACTAAGAATAGCTGGTAGTGGCAAAAAAATAAATTTTATAGACTTAGCTTATCGCTAAAGCACATACTTAGGTCTCTACGGCCTATCCCAGAAAAAATAAGACCCGTAGAATTATTGGCGACCGCTACTACTAGCCTAGAATAGTTATAGATATTAACCGCTATATACAGAACTGCGACGACTGCCGTAGGTCTATAATTCCATAAGATAAGACCCTAGGGCTATTAAAGCCACTTCTAATACTAGAACGCCCCTGGTAGTATATCTCTATAGACTTCTATAAGTTACCTATAGACCGCAACAAATATAATATAGTTATAATTCTAATTAACTGCTTTAGTAAGCACCCGTTCTTAATCCCCTGTTATAAGAATATTAATGCTAAAGAGGCGGCCTAACTGTATATCTACTATGTCTACTGAATTTATGGACTACTAGATACTATCGTATCTAACTATAGACTATAGTTTATATTAGCCTTCTAGAACGAGTTTGTAACGGAACCTTATAGCAGGAACTACGGTGGGTCCTATTATTAGGCTGGGTATGTAGGTAAGAATAAATCAACAATATAATAATAACTGGTGGAGTGGTTACCTAATAGATTAACTCCAATTATATTCTAAGATTCACTATAAGGAGAGAACTATCTACGGTAGGGACTAAGGTCCTTTAAATACACAACTATACTCCTAATAAATCCTCTCTTGTACGTAAGGTACGTGTTATACATATTATATATAGGCGTACACTGCGTATACTTTATACACTGTGTATAATATTATGTGACTCGCTTACTATTCCTTATTATATAGTTCCACTAGATACATCCTAGACCGTACCTATATTAACTAACTAGCTTCCTACAACTCTTCCCTAAGTAGTTATAACATTGTACTTAAAGCGTCCGTAATACTATCTCCCTCCTTTTTATCTTTGTCCTTAAAGATTCCCAACATCTCCAAGTCGTCCACTAGAGGTATAATATTCGTTTAATTAGTCTGGTTAATATCCTTGCTTATTATACCTAAAGCTTCTTCTTTTTTATAAGCGCAACGTTGTGCTCGCACTATGGCTGCTATACTGTCGCTTAGTAAAATAATATTGTCTCCGTGTTCTTATTATGCGAAAGCGGGGTTAGTATATGTTATAATAGCAAGTCCCTTGTCTTAATAACCCTTATCTTGCTTAGAGTACACTAAAGCAAACATTTAATTATCCTATGATGTTTGCTCTATCTCTAACGCTAAGTATACGCGTTCTATAACTTTTAACAGTCTTTAAGTTTCCTAAGTAACTTATTATAGGGTCTCGTGTTTAATCTACCGCTACAAAGCTTAAGTCTAAGTTGGCTGCCACACGTACCAAACTCTACCGTTCTGCTAAAGAGACCGCTTAGGCCCTTAAGGCTTAACGTTACTCCTTTAAGTCTTAGTAGGTTACGTTCGCTCAGTTAACCTATCTTAAGAAGGTTTATAAGAAGGTTTGTTTTAAGGAGTGGAAACTTATTTAATAGGGTCTTAATAAGCTAGGTAATAAAAGGACTAGCTCTCCTCCTATAATAGAAACAACTCTAAGTAGCTTGGTAATTGCTCCTCTTGGGTCCCCCTTAGGTAACTTATTCTTTGGCGATCCTTTTTTAACGCTCCCTAACCTACTTTCTTCTAATACTCCTTTACCTTTCCTATAGCGTTCTCTAGGTTGCTTAGTGGCTCCTAGGTAGTCTTATTATAGCCTATCTACTTTACTTTATACTACGTTTTATTATCTACATCCTTATAACTAATAATCTTTAAAACTTGCCATTTATCTTCTTCTTGCCCTCTATATATATCTGCCTTATAAACTAGTAGCTTAATATCTCCACGTGCTGGTTCTAGCATTGCAATATATTATATAGGGTAGATCTTTATTTTAGCTAGTAGATTTAACTTATGCGTAACTAATAAAATTCTTTATATAATTTTAAAAGGTCCTAGTCTAACGTAGTCTAACTTCTTACTTAGTTGTTAACTCTTGAAATTTTTGTATAGTAGCTATACTTTATCTCCCTCCTTAAGATCTGGTCCCTTAGATCTCTTAGCATTATAGTACCTTTTTATTTATTCTTGTACTAGTTTAGCTGTTTCTATAAGGTCTATATAAAGATTTATTAACGTCTCTATTCTTTATTTAGCTGTGCTACTTGTCTTCTTTACTTAATGTGGCGATAATGATATTCTTGGTTTATACCCGTAATTCGCCTTAAATAGTAATGTCCCCATTCCTTCTTATGGTGTTGCATTATATGCAAACTATATAACTGGTAATAATAATACCTAATTATTCTATGCGTGACTAATATAATGCCTTAGATACTATTCTAGTGTCTAGTTTAGTCTTTCCGTTTATCCATCCGTCTGCGGATAATATGCTGTAGAGGTTGCTACACAAACTCCTTATTCTACCAGAAATACTTCCTAAAATACTACTATAAATCTTAGATCTCTATCCGATATAATCTTGTTTAGTGCTCTATGTCTTACAAATACTTCCTTTATATAGATTCTAGCAATATCTTCTACTAATATCTCTTTAGTGCATGCTATAAAGTATCCCCACTTTATTAGCTTATCTACTACTACTAAAATCGCGTTATAGTCTTGTCCTATAATAGGATCTCTTAACTTTAGTAACTTCCTATAGTCTTCCTAGTATTTTAACAGGTTGTAGCCCTCTATACGGCTTATATCTTATTGGTTTGTTCCTTTAGTAATTTAGATATTTCTTTATAACTTATCTTGCTAGTCCCTAGATTCCTTAAATAATGTACTTCTTTTAAAGTTTTAATACTAAGCCTATAGCTTTGTTATGTCCTTGTGTTATTCCCTTACGGAATTCTTTAATAAACTCTTCTATAATAGACTTAGGTATATATATTACTTCTCTATTTTTATATTGCTCTAAGTCTAGATCCTCTACCTATACTTTTTAGATCTTCTATGTCCAATTACTCTCTAGTAACTTATAGATCTAACTTTCCTTAGTTGCTATAATCTTTAGATAATTATACCTAATTAATCTATCTTAATCCTTTTGTAACAAAGCTCCTAATAGCTTTTTATTACTTTATAGTTTAGCCTTTCTACTTAGAGCGTCTGCTTGTGCATTATCTGTACCCTTAATATGCTAAATTTCGAAATAGTATTTTGTAAGCATTTCCACCTATCTAACCTATCTTTAGTTAAGTTCCTTTGTTATTAGGAATCCTGTAAGGTTCTTATAGTCCGTCTTAACCATAAATGGTTTCTCTATGCCTTATAAGAATGCTTTCTATTTCTTAAGTGCTATAACTATACCTAACAACTCTTTGTTATAGATGTTATAGCTTAACTCTAGTAGTGTTATTTTCCAACTATAGTATACTACTGGATGCCATGCGTCCTAGTGCTTCTATAGTAAATATGCTCCTAGTGCGAAGTCTAATACATCTATCTTAACAACCGTTTCTAACTTTGGTTAATAGATCTTAAGGATTAGTTCTTAGGTAAATAACTCTTTAAGTTCCTAGAATAGCTCCTTCTATTCACTACCCTAAACCCACAGTTTCTCTTTCTTTATTAGTCTTATAAATGGCTTAATGCTTTTTAACTATTATACTATAAGCCTCCTATAGTAGTTACGAAACCCTAGAAATAACCTTAACTGCGTAATATTCTCTAGTTTATGCTAACTTACTATAGCTTTAACTTTCTTTAGGTCTATGCTAATCTTTCCTAGTTTAATAATAAATTCTATAAAATTGGGTTTTCTTATAAAGAACTTGTATTTTTTAATTGCTACTGGTATCTGTTCTTCCTATAGTCTCTTTAAGACCTATTTAATATGTTCTCCATGTTCTTCCTTATTCTCTAAGTAGATAATAATGTCGTTAAGGTATACTATAACAAACTCATCTAGGTGTTCTCCTAATATACTATTAATTCGCTTCTGGAACGTTGCTAGTGCGTTTATAAGCCCAAATTATATAACTAATAGTTTATATAGTCCTTCCTTTAACCTAAAGGCTGCCTTCTATTTGTCGCCTTTCTTAATTCTAATCTGGTGGTACGCCCATCTCAGATCTATCTTTATAAAGATCTTTGCGTTGCCTATCCTATCTTAGATTTTGCTAATTAAGGGTAAAGAATACCTATCCTTCCTAGTAATGCTGTTTAACTATTTATAGTCTATACACATCCTAAGTTTTCTGTTTTTCTTTAGGATAAATAGTACTAGATATCCTACTAATAACTATAATGGTCTAATATATCCCTTGCGTAAGTTCTCCTGGATAAACTCCTTAAGCGCTACTAACTCTGTTTTAGTAAGCTTATAGATTAGAAAGAACTTTAAACTTATTTCCTTTTCTAATTCTATCTTATAGTCCTATACTGTATACTCTAACAGCTTTTTACTTTCTAGTAACCATAACTTTTTTCTATACTTATAGTATTTCTTTGGTACATAACTTAAGCCTTGCTTAGTTTCTTTATATATCGCTCTAACTTAGTACTATACTAACTTAGTTTACTATCGCACTTTATACTATTAAGTATCCTTAATATTAACCTAACCTATAACCCAATTAATCTTTAAATTGTACTCCTATAACTAAGGCATTCCTAATATCGCCTTATCCTATCCTAATAGTAGAATATTAAAAGACATTCTAACTAGTCTTCCTTTAATAGTTAACTAAATAGGTCCTATTTTAAGATTAATAATACCTCCTCTATAGGCTATCTAATCTCCTAAAATTGTTATAAGTGGATATAAGTGTTTCTTCTATCTATGTGATAACCTTATCCTTTCTACTATCTTTAGTGATATATGGTTCTTAGTTACTCTACTATCTACTAACACTTCAAATTACTGATCTTGCTACTTAGCTTATAAATTTAGGTATTATCCTTAAATTCCTTTAAGGGTCTAAGGCTCTAATACTAGTTCCCTCTAGTTCTATACGCCTCCCCCTTTTTTAACTGTTGGCTGCTAGATCCTGTCTGTACTTAGTCTAACCTTAGCTAATACTTAGTTTATTTCTTTTCCTCTATATACTATAGATAAGTGTTCTCTAGGCACTCCCACTACTATTATCTATCTAGGTATTCTTCCGTAAAGAATCTTTTTGGTTAAAGTATTAAGTCTCCTTAACCTTATACTTTTACTAGGTGCTATTTATGTATATACTTAGCATTCCTAAACCGCTTTTCCTCTAGTGCCTAATATATCCTTACTAGGTACTTCTGGTTCTTATCTTTTAGTACTCTATGCATATTGCACATATTATCCACACAAGCTATCTACAATAGTGTATAATACGCTATATATTTTAGGTTAACTCTTAGTTTATCTTTATCCTTAAGTTTAAACCTATACCTGGTTAACCTAACCACTGGTATCTCTACTATGGGTACTAAGATTTGTTACTTACTTCTCTAGTCCCTAAATCCTTCTTCTAGGTTCCTTAACATTATAATTAATGCCCCTTTAATGTAACTTATGCGTTTTTCCGTAATAGGTTAGTCTTAGACAACTTTTTTATCTAGCTATATATAAAAGTCTTCCTATTTATTGTTATATTGTTGCCTATACCACTTTCCATATAACTGGTTTAGTGTATATGGTCTATCTATTAGAAAGTACCTTATTATCACTATATTATAATATCCTTTGGTATGTCTTTCTTTAAACCTAATTAGAATATCTAAATTCTTTTCTTATTCTAGTTTATCTAACCATTTTACCCTAGGTGTCCCTACACTTGGCCTATTAGTAACTCTTTATATAGGTACTCTGTCCCTTATATAACCTGGTATAGCTAACCTCTTGTCTAGCTTTTGCTCTTGCTATATAATAATTCTTGTTCTAAACTTATCTATAGTTTCTTATTTTCTGCGTCTTGCAGCTAGATCTTTGTAGTTATCTTGCTTTTTAATCCTAGTATTAACTATTTAATCTTTAGGCTAAATACTACGTTTACCTAGGATTGCTAACGTTCTTATTTATTCCCTAAACTCGTGGTTCTTGAACTTGCGTCCTATACTTATTCGTTTATTACTGAACTAAGTTACTGCCCTTTTCCATTAATTTTTATCTGTTATGGGTCCTTAGGTGTATCTTATCTTATCTTAAGAATCTTAAGCCTATAGCCTTTTACCTTTATTAAGTGATAAGCTAGCACTAGTAGTTATTTACTTACTTAGTTTCTTCTGAACGTTACTCCTATTATCTTATAAAGCAATGGAAATTGTATCTAATGGTGTTATAATATCCGTTACTAAACCCTATTCTGTAATGGTCTTAGTTTCTACTTCTGTTTTAACTTCTCTAAGGTCTGTATGCTCCTAGTAAGCTGCCTTTGTTACCTTATTATTAGTAAATGCTTCGCTTATATTAAACTTATTATCTTTAATATCTGATCTATAAGCTAGTTTATTAGTTCCTCTAAACTTAGATAATAATAGCTCCTATAGCTAATAGCTTGCGCCGTACTTAGCATCCTTATAAATTTGGTATACGTTATTATAACAATACGTAAAACTGTTAATTAAACATTCTGTTATTTCTTATAGTGCACTATTGTCCCTCTATATATACGTGCCGTCTACTGGCCTTGTTCCCTTTACCGCGTAGTTACTCTAACCACCTTTATAGTCTCTGGCGAAATGACCTTGTTTTCTATAATTTATATAAGCCCTATCTTTAAACTATTTTTCTTGCTATGGAGTCCGCCTAAATGTTTTTTGCTGCTAAGATTCCTGGTTTAGCCTCTGCTCCTAGGTTTTTTAATTACTAGATTCTTAACCTCTAGGTTTTTATAGTTTCCTTTCCTATCTTTAGGTTTCTTTAGTACCGCTTAGGTCTATTAGCTCTGCGCCATTCTATAGTTTTTAACTCTATGTCTGTTGTTGCGTACTCTGCGCCTTATATAACTATAGAACTTTGTCTTGCCCTCTCTTAGCTTGTTCCCTTTAATAGATCCTATTATTAATCTTTATTAACTGGTTTATTAACTTTCTTAGAGTATCTGCATCTTCTATTAGGATAATTGCGTCCTAGACTTTAGCCTTAAGTCCTTATTTATACTGTGCTATAAGCGCCCTATTATTCCACTTAACCTATGTGGCTAGTGTTTAAAACTGTGTTATATACTTAATTGCTAAAGTGCGTTATACTAAGTTCTAAAGCTTTTGTTCCGCTATAGTTGTGGCCTCCAGGTCTTTAAATATCTACGTTAGTTGTTCTACGAACCCGTTCTAACTGGTAAATATATACCATACGTCCTAGTTAGTAGTTGATATGCTATTAGCCTATATTTCCGTAAGATATGGTTTAAACCACTTAAGTGCCCTCCCTGTTAGGAATAATCCTGCATAGGCTATTTAATCTAATAATATTGCTAACTTCGCTCCTTTCTATATTACCTTAAAGTGTATTTATGTAAGAAATCCCTTAAGCTTTAACTTCTCTCCTAAAAACCGTTTAATTAAAGGTAGCTTAATTTTCACTACTTTAATTCCATTAATGCGTTCTTTAAGTATCCTATTATTATCTTATAAGTAATTAACCATTTCTTATAACTAACCTCGCGTAACTACTTAAGAGTCTATATCTGCTATACTAGTGTCTTCTAGTCCTGAGGTTGTGGCTGCCGTCGACGCTGTTGTGACTAGTGCTTTAGGTGGCATGTTATTCGATCTTATTTAATACTATAACCTTAGTAGTAAATGTGTAACGGAACCTTGTAGTAGGAACTATAGTGGGTCCTATTATTAGGCTGGGTATATAGGTAAGAATAAATTAACAACATAATAATAACTAGTAGAGTGGTTGCCTAATAGATTAACTCCAATTATATTCTGAGATTTACTATAAGGAGAGAACTATCTACGGTAGGGACTGAGGTCCTTTAAATACACAACCATACTCCTAAGAAATCCTCTCTTGTACGTAAGGTACGTGTTATACGTGTTATACGCAGGCGTATACTACGTACACTTCGTACACTGCGTATAACATTATGTGACTCGCTTATTATTCCTTGTTATATGGTTCTACCAGATCTATCCTAGACCGTGCCTGTATTAACTAACTAGCTTCCTGCGACTCTTCCCTAAGTAGTTGTAACATCGTACTTAAAGCGTCCGTAATAGAGTTTACCTAAATCCTAGGTATTAGGCTAAAGCTCTCCACGGCATACCACCCCTAGATAAACGGTTAGACGGAGATTATAAATTAATACTTAGACTAGAGACTCCGGCCCTTTATTAATTACTTTTAGGATAACTAGAGCGAACTGCTACTTATAATAGACTACGCCTAGGCAACCCTACCCTATAACTTTACAGGGTTTGCACCTATTTAGCTAGAAATAGGATACTTACCCTATATAAGCTTTAACTAGGAGAGACCAGAAGGACTATAGACCGTGCGCAAAAAACTATCTTATAAGGAAGCACAGCAGTATGCTAGACGCTTAGAAAAGGCATAGATAGTAGCCTATAAGAACCTAGAGAAGGCCCAGAAATTAATAAAACAGCAGGTAAATAAGCATAGGCGCGAGCCTGACTTCACTATAGGCGATAAGGTCTAGGTTATAATAAAGAACTAGAAGACAGAACGGCCTAGCTATAAGCTAGACTATAAAATAGCAGGACTATATAAGATCCTTAATAAAGAAGGTAACTTATATAAGGTTAAACTCCTAGACTTAATTAAAGTCCACCCTATTTTCTTACTAGATAAGCTATAGAAAGCTATAAATAACCTACTACCTAGACAAAAGAATAAGCCTCTACTACTAATTTAAGTTAATGGCGATGATAAATGGGAAGTTAATAAAATACTAGCCTATAAACTAGTACGAGGAACGCTGAAATACTATATTTAATAGAAAGGTTATAATCTAGACCTAACCTAGTACCCTGCCTGGAACTTTATAGGTTGCCCTTAAAAGCTTAAAGAATTCTATAACTAATACCCTAACGAACTAGGACCCCCGAAGTATCTAGATGAGTGGATAAAGTGCTAGTATAGCGAGGATGATAAGCTACCTGTTAAGCATATAGATAAGAACACCCTATGGACATAATACGGACATATAAAGCCTAAGGGCAGGCTTTTTCGGAGGGGGGGGGTAATATTACGGCGCTAGTAGAAAACAGTACTGGCAAATTACCATCAGATTGCCGCAACTTGCCGTCACGTAATAGCAAGTTGCCATCACATAACCAGAGGATTGTATATAGCTTCAAGCGGTGCTTCTGTTCTTCCCCTTTCCTTTCTCTAGCTTTGGATCCTCGTTTATAGACAATCCAATCGTATAGGCTTGCGCGACCTTCTTGCCGTGCTCGTGCCTCGATTGACCGAGTCGCTAACACATGCTCGGCTTGCCTGCTCCCTACCGTACATCTAGGCAAATATGCCTCACATAGCCAGATACCTCCTTTTTCTTAAAGATTCGTCTATTCTTATAATATACCCTATTATTCTATTAATTAAACTCCCTATCTATATCTTACCTTATAAAAAAGCTTTTTTATAAAGTAGTAAGGCCCTTTTATAATGTAAGGCTACGTAAAGCTAGTTATTTTAATTTTTTACCCAATATTGGCAATAACGTGGTTAATGGGGTTTTGACCGCTCCCTAAGTTATGACCGCGCTAGTAGACCGCTTGCCTTTTATGGCTAGCTCACTGCCTAAAGAAGTATACTGCCGCTTCAGAAGTAAACAATCGACTTTCTTATATCTTAACTTCACGAAATACACTACCAATCTATACCTATGCCTTGTTGGCCTTAAGCGCCAGATGCGGAAGACTATATATAAGCTGCTCTTACTACCTGGTAAGCAGGTGGCTTGTATTGCAGCCCCCAAGCCTACACCGATGCCCATGGAGTTCCTCCTACTACCTTTTAAAAACAACTCTGGGGTAAACACTAATTTCACTAAGTTACCCATACTAACCAATACTGTATAACTCCCGCTAGTAAAGCAGTAATTGTTTAATACTATATATATCTTACCAAAGCTGGGTTTCTATGTCGATTTTATATAATTTGGACGATTGCCTCCCTTATCCTTTAGCGCGAAAATTCTAACTTCCCTTACTATCACGAAATTGCGTCACTAGGTAAAAATTGGATATAATCTTTTTTAAGACGTTAGGAAGAGCTTCGGACTTACTACGTACGATTAATTAGCCTAGAATGCGCTATTGCTGGCAACAATCCTGCCCTAGTTAAGCGGTTTTTTGCTAACTACTCTAGGGCTAAGACTTAGTATAATATTAACGACGCTAATATATGGAATATGGATAAAACTAGCTATACTATAGGCTTTGCTTATAGCGCCAAGGTAGTTATATTAAGAGGCAATATTATTAATTTTAAGACAATTAATAGCTTTAGGGAGTGGGTCTTATAGATTAATATAATCGGTATATATAGGCAGACGATTCCACTATTTATTATCTTTAAAGGACGCTAATATATAGATTTGCTATAGTAGGAAGCTAAGAGGGCTGTAGGGGAATATATAATTATAATAAGTAAAAATGGATAGTTAAATTAAGAGCTTGGCGTGCGATGGCTGGAGTACTTTAAGCGCTATACCTAACAAACTAAGGCATAAAAGAGGGCAGCTAAAGACGGAACTAATAGTAAATATAACGGCTATTAACTCCTAATTATGGACGGCCATAGTAGCTATATTAATATTGCGTTTGTTAAGTTCTGCTAGTTAAAAAAGATTATACCAATCTACCTCCCCCCGTATTTAACCCACCTCCTATAGCTATTAGACTTGGTTATATTTTTAGTTTTTAAGCGCCTATATTTATCTAAAGTTAATAAGTTTGCGGCTTGTAGTATTACCGGTATTAATAGAAACTACTTTCTATATATACTTAGTAAGATTTGGCCGTAAGTATATACTCTAAAGCTAATTAGGAGCGCTTTTAAGGCTATAGGCCTTTTTCCCTTTAACCTAAATTAAGCCCTCGCGCGCTGCTCTAAACGGTCTATATTTATTAAGCCATCTACGCCTCTACCTTACTATATAGAGGCGACAATCTTATCCTCCCCTATGCATCCTCCCCCGCCAGATAATAAGTATGCTTAAGCTCGGTATACGTATACAATCCTTTATCTAGAAACCACGCTATAGACAACGGAGGTAGTTATCTTAAAATTAATGCAACACTTATAGTCTTTGGAGGAAGGCCTTAAGCTTATGCAAGTTAAAAACAACGATCTTCGGCAATATACTAAGGAGAGGAAGGCTAAGAAGAAGCGTAAACGGAACGTGCTCTCTACCGAATTAGTTCTTACTTTAGAAGTAGTAAAGGAGCTCACTACTGTTAAAGAGGCCACTTAGAAGGCTAAAGAGCAAGCCCAGCTTACTAGGAAACAGCTTAAGAAGGATCGTTAGGTGGTAGTAGAACTTGCTAAGGAGCAAGTTTAGGCTAGAAAGGCAGCCCGGAAAAGGGTTGCTGATGCAAAGGAGCTGGCTAAGGTTTACCGTAAAGAGGTAGGGGAGGTAAAAAAGATGGCCAAGGCGGCATAAAAGGACTTCCTTACTGCTGCTAATATAGCTCGCAGAAAGCATACCAGAGAAGCTTAATTGGCGGCTAATATAGCAGCTAATTATGCAACGTCGAAATAATTAACTGTGGATAAGCTCCAGACGCGGGCAGAAGAGTCCTCTGCTGCCGCTATTATAGCTACAGCTCTTATTAAGCAGCTTTAGGAGGCCGCTAAGAAGGCAGTAGAAGAAGCTGCTCTACTAGAGGACCTATAGGAAGGGCAGGAGGACGATAATATAAGCAATTCAAGTGGCGAAGAGTCGTTAGATGAGGAGCCCGAGATAATTAGCGATATTTGGAGGCTAGCTTAGTGGCCAATTGAACTCTAAAACGCCAAAAATCGACCTTATATAGACTCTATAATATATATTTATGGCTTTAAGACTTCTTACCAACGATGCGATGACTTATGATGGCTTTTACTAGTTATTTACCACCAAATCAGCATTTTGGCGAATTTTGATTTTCAAATTGGTTATAACTCAGGGAGCGGTCAAAACCCCGTTAACCACGTTATCATATTGCCGATATATTTCCGATAACCGATATTTTATCGGTTCGTATTGGTTCGTATCGGTGCCAGGTCTGATATTGTAGTCACGCAGGCGTAGCTAAGATACTGCCTGCAAAGTTTTGTATATGCGCATGGGCCGCATTTTATAGGGCGTGTTTATCCGTGCAAGGGATACTATCGTCAGTCTAAGGCAGTGAGAACTTGGAAAAGGCGGGCAGTGCAGCGCTTGCATGAATGCCAGGGGAGAGAAAATGCCTCGTGGATGTAGTCAACTGTCCAATGGGGAGAAAGCACGGTGTTGGGGGGGAAGAGAAGTTGGAGGAGGGAGAGTAAACGGGCGAGCGTGCTTTTATGCAGACCTGCGGAGACTATCCGGATAGTCTCCGGATAGTCTTGGCAAAAACCCCTAATATGCTTACACTTGTAATGCACCCCCCAATATTAAATAAATAATTTTTCCACTAGTATAGATTTATAGAGCTTGTAAAGCGCTTTAAAATGGTACCACTTTCATCTAAATATCCTAAGGATAAGTAATATTATATAGATATAAAGCTTATAGATAACCTAAAATTATATATATGGTAATAATCTTAAGGCTTCCTAGTGCGATAAAAGGTCTTACTATAAGGCAAACTTAACTAAAGTCACTATCTCCACGTAGATTAGCTTAACTATAATAAATTAATACCTTCTACGTCAGGAAAAAATTTACCAGCATTTTTGCAGCATTTGGCGGCATTTGGCGGCCAAATGCGCATTTCGCGCATTGCAACGTGTAGTGTATGGTATCGACTAAGGAGCGGCATACTGCCGCATTTAATAGAAACCAACAACGCAGTGCAGCTAATTGCGCATTTATTCTATTAAGCTATTTTTGCACTTAATGCGCAATTAACATATAATGACCTTCTCGCTTATTCTGTATATTTTTCTCACTTTAAGCAATAAATAAATGTTGCTCTTCCCGCGCACTTAATAGTATTTACTTAATTTACGCGGTTTGTAGTATATTTTAGATAAACAAAGGCTATTTTAACGCTATTTATAAGGCTAGCAAAAAAAATTATATTATTTCAGATAATTTAATAATATAGCGACGGTTCTTTTCTACCTGCCTACCTACCTACCGACCGACCTACCTACCTGCCTACCTGCCTGCCTGCCTGCCTGCCTACCTGCCTGCCTGCCTACCTACCTACTTGCCTACCTACCTACCTACCTACCTACCTACCTACCTGCCTACCTACCTGCCTGCCTACCTACCTGTCTGTCTGCCTGCCTACCTATCTGTCTGCCTGCCTACCTGTCTGTCTGTCTGTCTATCTGTCTGTCTGTCTGTCTGTCTGTCTCAGTGTGGTTTTCCATATATGGATTAGGCTGCAATCCATTATCGATATAGACTTGTCTATACCCCTCTATATCCATACGCTAGTCCATACTCCTTAGAATTATAATACATATATTTATCCGTTTAATTTCCGCACAGACCTTATAACAAAAGGGGCATATATCGTTAACTTAGTTGCTAGGTTAATAGGAGTCGCGCTATACACGGAGTAGATTACGGTTCTGGCAGAATTCAGCAGAATTCAGCGGACTTGGCAGAATTTGGTAGATATTGTAGATATTATAGATATTACGGATATTACGGATATTGCGGATATTGCAGATATTGCGGATATTGCGGATATTAGACAGTCTATTTAAGTTATTATCTCAAGTTTTTCGTCTAAAATACCACTTCGTTTCTAATGCTTTAAACACTCTACTCTCTTAAGGTTTTCGGCTCCCATCTACGCCCTTTCCCATAATACCGTACGACGTGCCCCTGAAAAGACTCGCTCTGGTTTATTGCTTATAGCTAGAATTAAGAGAATATTAATTGCTATATACGATAACCTTAGCCAATGTTTTCTCTGTAACGGCGCTGGGGCGCGTCACCTAGTCAGGGGTTCGCTTAGGGCTTGGCTTGTGTATTTAGACGTGGCCTCACCACCTTCTCTTACTCCTTACCTTGATATCTTCGTAATACAGCATTTGTTTAAGCACACGTTGCATTCGTTCAAGCTTTGGCTCAGAGGCATTTGTTCGAGCCGTACGGCATTTGTTCAAGCCGTCACATTCTCTATTAATCTTAACACCACTATTTAAGGGCTAATATCTTACCAATATTGTACGGTTCCCTATTATAATAGTCTTAGAACTCGTCCTAACTTTGCGGTTAAGTATACTTCCCTAACTTTTAAGTAATCTAATTAAATATATTAAGCTCCTACTCTTAAGGTTATTTCTTTTTATATAATAAAGAAATTAAAGGAGAAGGAGCCTTTTTTTAGTAGGACTCCTAAAGTCCTTTAACCCTTTTTAATATAGGCTTTACCCATTTTAGCTTCCAGTTAGCCTTAATATACTTTATACAACGGTTTAGATAAAGAATAAGGGCTGGGCGTAAAAGGGTGAATTGTCTGTTTTACTATAGTACTTATTAAAGGTTTCCCACCCCTTTTTAATCTGAGAGCTAAACTCCTTATTAGAAGCATATTTAGACTACCGTATAGTATTACTATTATTTAATCTAGTAAAAAGTTTACTTATAAGTGTGGCTTTAAAGTACTGGATAAGAATATCCATAGTAAAAAGTACACTATTAATTGTTATGTGATCTCCTTAAGTCTTTAGAGTTGCTTAGTAGAATAGTTAAAGGAATTCCTTAGTTGTACAAAGCCGTTCCCAGTCCTCTAGGGAGAGATAGTCTGCCTAGAGCGTAGTAAAATGGTTCTTAGTATAGGTATTAATAGCTCCTGCCTTTTAATCAGCTATAGCTAGCATTTAAAACTAGCTATTCCATCTTATACGGTTATTAAGTGGAATTATTCTCCTTATAAGATTCTTAAACTCCTTTATACAACTAGTGGAACTATAGATGTATATAATAATATTATAAAGCTTGCCAAGTGGTCCTATAACCTAAAAGGTTGCCCATTTCTCCTCTTTATCTCCTACCTCCCCTTTCCCTTCCTGTTTATTATACAACTTAAGTTATTTTATTTTAATTTAACTGCAAAATAGGAAGGCTTATATAGCTAAGTTAATAATATAACTAGTATAGCGGATCTGCTAATACGTGAAATCCTATTTAATCTCCTCCTCTTCTAAGAGATAGGCTTCTACTTTGCAATAAAGGGTATTATTTAAACTGGTATTATCACAAACAATAGACCTAAGCTTTTGTATAATACCGTAGTCCTTAAGGACTAGGAGAAGAGTAGCGAATTACTTATCTCCGCTATAATTTGCTACCGTATAAAGGGCAAGGAGGGCCTTTAATTGCTTCTCTTAACCTTAATTAACAAAATGGGCGCAGATCCCTAGAAAAAGGACCCTATTTAGGGAGATCTAGATATTAAGCAATAGATAAATACTTAATATTGCTAACTAAAGTTTCTTTTATATAATATCTTTATAAGCTTGCCAGAATAGTTTAATCTTTTTTATAATTTAAGAGTGTACTATTATAAGAAAGTTAGACAATTCCAGATTAAGAACCTAACAAAAAGCATAAAATTTAGGCCATTTAACAATATAGAATGGAATATTTCGTACGATAATTAATAAGATTAAAGCCTTATTAATTATATCCTAATCTAGCCGTTTTTAAAAGACTTAGATATCCATTTCTATCGTTTAACCTAAAGACTCTACTTTAATATATAGTTGCTAAAGTTTTTTAAGTATCTCTAATTGTATTAGGATAGTATCTTTTTTAACCTAAAGTAGATATTTTAAATTAAGATGCCTTTAGAAATTACTAGTAACTGCACTACTATATAGTGATTCTTGTGGACAGTGAATGCAGTAGAGAATATGATTTCGACCTAAATATTCTGGCTCCGTGCCAAGCGCCGTACGAGCATGGGCCCATGTTGCAACGGCTGTGCGGGTCCTTGTTGGGCGAGTTGAGGCCGAATTAACGGTAGTTAAACGCGCAAGAAGAGATAATTCTGCTTAGAATCCATATTTGTACGATAGTGTAAAGGGAAGGTAAAAGCTGAGAGAATTTTTCTAGTGGTGGGGGAGTATGGATAATATTTATAATCCATATCAATAAGATCCACTAATGGATCAATAAAATAGACGATAAGACTATAGAAAACCACACTAGTCTGTCTGTCTGTCTGTCTGTCTGTCTATCTACCTACCTACCTACCTACCTACCTGCCTGCCTGTGTCAGTATATAATTCAATTCAGGAGAGGGGTCGGCCCGATCAAAGGCTCTAATTTATTCGAATCGTTCTCCATAGCCGTTCGCTGGCTATACATTCGAACGGTAGTCGTCTAGGGTGCCCCCCTAGGAGGCCTTGATTTGATTTGGTGACGGGCCGATATCAAAGCTCTGGTTCAATTCAATCGATCAATTGATTAAATCGTTCATAGTGTTCGCTGGCTGGTTTTTCAAACGGTCGTCGTCTAGTTCCAGTAACGGTCGTCTAGTTCTCCTATTAGTCTCTCTAAATAGGATAAGGAAGTATAGGGAGATTATATTTTTCTTTTAAAAAGGCCTTTTTAGCTAGCTTATATTACGGACCTTATTATAGGACACCTCCGTGACACCTTACACACGTCCACCTGTTTCCACCAGTTTCCACCAACGCAGCAAGAAGAGACCGACCACGACGAGACGGCAATTTGCCGGCAATCTACGGCAATCTGACAGCAATCTGCCGCATTCTGCCATATTCTGCCAAGTCCACTGAATCCTGCCAAGTTCTGCTAGGACCGCTACTTAAATCCTATTCTGCTCCGTGCACGTGTTAACCAAGCAACCAAATTCACAATATATACCCTTTCTTCCCATTTCCTTACCTTCTCTCTTTACGCAACGTCTTAACTTTATTAATAATAATAACTCTTTAATTAACGTCTGATACGGATCCTACTAGCCCACGCAGACTACTCCGTCACAGGGGGAAAACTTATAGTTTACATAAAGAAAACCCTGCAGTTGGGTTAGGGGAGGAAAAACCCTATAAGCCACCTTAGTAGGATAAAAAACCCCAGCTTGCTATATCCGTCCATAGCAGCGGCCCTGCGGGCCTACGGCTACGTCCTGTCCTCCTTAGATGTTTAAACTCCCTAGAAACCACTGCTTCCTTCTCTAGCTTATCCAAGCTAGGGTTCACTACGTCCCAGCTAGGCCTTGCTAATTAATTGTTGTATTATTATTATTGTCTCCCATATCTTGGCCATCCCCTATATGCTATCTCTTATCTAACTATTACTATATACGCCATGCCTCCCCCCCCTAGAGCCATTAAAGGCGTAAGGGGAATTCATCCGTTCTATCCACCATAATACTAACAAGCAAGCGGGATATTATATATTTAGGTATCTTTTATGCCTAGGCCCCAGCTAGGCCCTTTCTAAGGGTCACTACTCCGTTGAAAGGAGATAGGGAAAACCGTAGGTCGCAATCTAGGCTACTAGATAGTACTTAGTAGTTAACGGCGAGTGACCACATGCTCCGCGGGCGATCGCCCTAGGGTTAAAAGGGGCCGTATATTTACTCATTCGTCTACTCGTTCGCGATCGTTTGTTTATTCATCGATATAAGGTCGTCGATGCTTTCTATTAGGGGTCGGGGGATGCTATCGAATGCTATCATCCACGTTGGATCGTATAGGTGCCCTAGATAGGAGAACAGTGGTAGTTATCGTACTGTAGAGGGCCAACAGTAGTGGTTTTCAAGATCTTACCATCTAAAAAACTTTTCACCACCACCCTTAACGCCTATAACCACCACTAGGTCCTGTCCGCACGCTATACAACGTCTCTGCATTGGCTCTGGATCTGAACTTTAAAGACCTAGGTTCGTAGCCGTCACCATATATAGGTGCAGAGTCCGATTTCGACGGCCTCTTAACTTTATTATATAGTTTATATATATAGCTTAATAATATCTACTTCGCTATATATTATTACTACTTATACTTACTTTGTGACACTACGTTGCGTCTAAACCTATACTCTACCCTGCCTTATTTAAAATGCAGAACAACCTTAAAGCCCCTATACCGGCCGCTAATATTATATCCGCACTCCAGGAATAATTGGCAGATATATAAAAGTCCTTTATAGACGCCCTCGTATAAAACTAAGCTGCTATAGCTTAATAGTAAGCTAAATAAGAAGCACGGCACTAGAAAATAATTAAGGCCCTCTAAGAAGAAATCTGCACCCTTAAGACGCCCACGCTAAGCCCTTAAGACTAATTACCATTACTAAAAGCCAATATACAGAACGCCAGCCCTAAACTAGCAATAGTTATCCCACCGGTAAAACTAACTACTGCGTTATAACAATCTAAAAAACTACTAGACCCTCTAGTATTTACTAGTAAATAATAAAAGCTTTAGTTATTCTTAAGCCGACTTAAGAATAAGCTAACTAGTAATACTAACCATTACCTAACTAAAGCCAACCAACTCTACTACGCCCTAAGTTGACTAGGAGGAGACGTAGCTAACCTTATTAAACCTCTTCAGCCAAACTCAGTATAAAGCCTAGTCATACTTCTTAAAGCTATATATAGTGACTTAAACCGCTAAGCTACCGCTTAAAGGAAGATAAACCATATAACTTAAAAAAAGAAAAGTTTCCTAGTATACTTCTCCAAATTTAATCATTACGCAAAGGAAACAGGCTGGAATGACTCCGTACTAATTAATAGCCTTATTAAATCTTTAAGCCCTAAACTAAAAACCTCCCTAATTGGTATAGACCTACCAGGAGCCCTTAACACCTGCGCAAACGTTATTAATAAACGGTATAATAATATACTACGCCTAACACTGAAGCCCGCTCCTTAATACAATATAACAACCCTATAAATGTCCACTAAGTTATCGTCCTAGCCTAAGCACCCTAACACCATGGATATTGACACTAGGACCCTAAGATACGCCCTACTAGGGTCCTCTAAATAAGAACAACGCACCAAGCTAGGCCTCTGCTTTAAATATAGAAGTAGCTTCTACCTCTCCAATAACTGCTCCGCCCCCTTCCGGAAAGATCTATAAACAGTCAACGCTAGCAGCTGTTTACTGCACTAATCTTCTAGCTACCAACCCTGACCTTTATCTAGCTTTAACTCCGCATCTAGTAAGCACACTTACGAGGACGAAGTTATAACCAACATTCCATAGGAACCCCTTCTCGCTCGCCACCAAAAGGTATGTCTTAGAGTTAAGTCGCTCTCTAGGACAGCTATATTACAGGATCTTGTTAAATGTATTAGATATTGCAAAACCTAACTCTTAGGATTGTAGTATAACTATTAACTGCTATCTTTAGCAAAAAGGTTAATAGGTTAACGCTTAAGTCCTAATTAATATAGGAGCTAGCGGTATAGGATTTATTAACAAGATTTTTATATAAGATAATAGGTTTACCCCAATACCCCTTAACCGGTACATTAGCGTATTTAGATTTAATGGCAAACGCACTATTTTAGGCTGTATTACTTATATAACAGCCCTAAGACTCCAATATCTAAACCATAAAGAATTAATTAAGCTCTTTATAACTACCCTAGGTTACCTAGTAATCCTTAAACAATCCTAGATAAAGCTATATAAGGTAACCATCAATTAGGATAACCTTAAGCTTCTATTTACCGCCTCCCGTTGCAAGCAGAAGTGCCTTATAACTCGCTGCTTAGACCCTAAACCAAAATCTAAAAAATCCACCAGGATCCACCAACCCAAGAATTCTACCGAATTCCACTAATATAGGATTTTTACCGACGTCCACTAGGAACCCGGAAATTACACTAGACTACACAAACTAACTCTAACTGCTATACCCCAAACTAAGCAGAAGTCTAAGCCTAAGCTTAATATACAAAAGTACCAAAAGAACTGGTATTCTGCTATAAAAAGGATACTTAAAGAACCTGAACCTAAATCTAACACTAACTCTATACTTAATACCAAACCCAAAGCTAAATAAGAAACTATATAAGAAACTAAGGATAATCTAAGCTTGCTCAATACCTTAGATATCTATATAATCTTCGCTATTCTGCTGGCACAACTTGCCAGGAAACCAGAATATATAATCTTCGCTATTATAATGGCTGATATTAAGAAGGCCTTAGCATTAAAGAAGTATACTAACCCCGCCGCGAAGGTACCTATAGAGTACCATAATTACCTAGATATATTCTTATAAAAGGAAGCTAATAAGCTACTGGAACGCCGTCTATATAATTATAAGATTGTAGTTAAAGAAGGAAAATATCCCGGATTTGGATCCTTATATAGAATATCCTAAAACAAACTCTAGGTATTATAGAAGTACTTAGACGAATATCTAGACAAAGGATTTATTAGAGCAAGTTCTTTACCTATAGCTATACCAGTAATCTTTATTAAGAAACCTAGTGGCGGTTTGCACTTCTATGTAGACTACCAAGCTCTTAATGCTGTTACTATTAAGAACTAATACCTAATCCTATTAATCCAAGAGACGCTAAACTAATTAAGTAAGGCTCGCTACTATATAAAGCTTAATATTATCCACGCATTTAACCGTCTCTATATCGTGAAAGGAGATAAATGGCTTACTGCATTTCGTACTTAATACGGATTATTTAAATACTTAGTAATGCCATTTAGCCTTATAAACGCCCCAAGTTCATTCTAACACTTTATAAATAATACCCTACACCCATACCTAGATGTCTTTTATACTACTTATATTAATAACATCTTAATATACAGCAATAATCTGGCTAAATACCAAAAATATATTAAACTGGTCTTGCAAGCCTTGCGTGGAGCTGGCCTATAATTAGATATAGATAAATGCGAGTTTCATAAAACGAAAGTCCTATACCTTAGACTTATTATTTCTATAGATGGCGTATAAATGGACCCTAAGAAAGTTAAAGTAATTATAAACTAGCAAGAACCTAAGAACGTTAAGGATATAAGGGCCTTTATAGGCTTTACCAACTTCTACTAACGGTTTATTAATAACTTCTCCACCTTAGTTTTACCCCTTATAGCCTTAACCCAAAAGAATAAAGCCTTTATCTTTAGTAAGAAATATAAAAAGGCCTTTACTTATCTAAAGGTTATATTTACCACTATACCTATACTTTAATACTTTAACCTAAACTAAATAAGTATTATAAAGGCTAACTCATCTAATTATATTACTGGAGGCATTCTGTCTTAATATAATAAGAAAGAAGTATTACACCCTATAGCATACTTCTTAAAACAACTAAGCCCAGCTAAATATAATTACGAGATCTACAATAAGGAATTGCTAGCTATTATCAGATACTTTAAGTAATGGCGACCAGAACTAGAAAGAACTAGATTCCCAATTAAAGTTCTTAGCAACTATAAGTATAAGAACCTATAATACTTCACAACTATAAAACAGCTAAGCCACTGTTAAGCTAACTGGTTAGAATATCTATCCTAATTCTAATTCTTAATTATATACTACCTAGGCGTTTAAGGCTAGAAGCCTAATACCCTAACCCAACGTTTATAAGACGCACTAGCTTAAGAAGAAGCACACTCCTACTATAATCAGACCCTACTCTACCCTAAGCTATTTAATCCCCCCACTAAAGACCTTATAGTATACGTTCTTAAAATAACCAATCAAACTATTAAATAGATTGTAACCGATAAATATCTAAACAATAAGTTTATCTAAGAGACGCTTAAGCTAATTTAAGATAGCGTTAGACACTCTAAAAGGATTTCTCTAAGTAAATGCAAAGCCCGCGGAGACCGCTTATACTATAGGAATTGCCTAGTTATACCTAATCACAACAAACTTAAGCTTAAGCTCCTTAAATATGTATATAATTTACTAGTAGCCAGTTACCCAGGCCAAGGAAAAACCCTAAAACTACTCTAATAAGAATACTACTAGCCAAATATGTATAATATAATATAAAGATATATCTCTAGCTGCTATACCTGCTAACGAGCTAAAGCTTTATATAAGACATATAACGGCTTTCTAAAGCCCCTACCTATTCCAGACTAAAGATAGAAAGATATCTTAGTTAACTTTGTTATTAAGCTCCCCGAAAGTAAAGGTTATACAAACATTATAGTAATTATAGACCGACTATCTAAAATAAGACACCTAATCGCCTGTCCTAATATATTAATACCTACTATTACCCAACTGTTCCTAGATTATATATAGAAACTCTACAGACTCCCTAAAACAATTATCTTTAATAAAGGCAGGCAGTTTATCTCTGTGTTTTAGAAAGAACTAACTACCCAACTCTATATTAAAGCACTATTATTTATAGCATACTACCTAGAAACGGATGGCTAAATAGAATATATAAATACTATAATAGAACAATATATTTGGATATACACGTTATATCTGCAGGACAACTAGATAGACTGGCTTATATTTACTAAATTTACTACTAATAACTCTATCTCAGAAACTATAAAGGTCTCCCCGTTTCTAGCTAATTACGGCTAATATCCACAAATAGGTTTTAAACCCTTTAGTAATATTCCTCGCCTAGCTAATTAAGCCTTATAAGTTATAGAAGCAAATACATTTATAAAGAAGATAAAAGAACTATAAGAGTTCCTTATTAAGAAAATAATATAGGCCTAATCTATCTATAAAGCTGTAGTAAATAAGAACCAAACCCTAGTACTAGCTTACTAAATTAGTAACTTTGTCTAGCTAGATATAAGAAATCTAAATATAAAATAACCTACTAAGAAACTTAATTAGAAGAACGCCGGCCCTTATAAGGTTAAAAAAGTCGTCTCTCCTTATACCTACTAACTAAAGCTCCCTAATACAGTTAAAATCCACCCTATATTCCATACGTTAGTTCTCCACCCTACTATCCCTGTATTAGACGCCCTGCCTAGATAGATCTAAGACCCTCCCCTACTAGTTAAAGTAGATGGTGAGGATAAGTACCTTATTAAAAGAGTTAATAACATTAAGTATAATAAACGGAAACGTAAGTATATATACCTTATAAAATGGAGAGGCTGTACTAAGCCCTTATAGGAACCCGTTAACTCTATAGGACTTATATAAGCCGCAGAAGACTTTTACAAACTCTACCTAAAACTACTATAGCCCCATCTCACAGAAGCTCGAGTTTAAAGGGGGGGTACTGTTATGGGACACCTCTATAATACCTTATATACGTCTACCTGTTTCCACCTGTTTCCACTAACACAGTAAGAAGAGACCGACTATAACAAGACGGCAATTTGCCAGCAATTTACGGCAATCTAATAGCAATCTGTCGCATTCTGCCATATTCTGCCAAGTCTATTAAATCCTGCCAAGTTCTGCCAGGACCGCTACTTAAATCCTATTCTACTCTGTGTATATGTCGACCAAGCAACCAAATTTATAATATATACCCTTTCTTCCCATTTCCTTACCTTCTCTCTTTACGCAACGTCTTAACTTTATTATATAGTTTATATATATAGCTTAATAATATCTACTTCGCTATATATTATCACTACTTATACTCACTCCGTGACAGACCTTATATTAGCAATAGTACAACTACTTAGGAAAGATATAAACAAGCTAATAGTAGCAACGCAAGAGGCGTTAAAACCAGTTAAATTATAGGGCAAGGGGTAACTAAGTTATATAATAGGTCACGTGACCGGTTTAGAATATAGGAATATAAGGGATATACTAACGTACTAACGTACTAATGTACTTAGTATATTTCCTAAACGCAGTATTATATATTTAAATAACCATAGTCCCTACCTAGATAGTTCTTCTCTTTATAGTAAATCTTAGAATATAATTAGAGTTAATCTATTAGGCAACCACTCTACTAGTTATTATTATATTATTAACTTCTTGTTTACCTATATACCTAGCCTAATAATAAGTCCACCGTGGTATTTCCTATAAGGCTTTATTATATATTTACTACTAAGATTACGGTATTAATAAAGTTATATAATATGCTATTAAAAGCACTAGTTACAACGCTATCTATAGAAGCTACGACCTTAGGGTTAGGAGGAGATACTAGTATAAGAAATACTAATTCCCAGCTAGTTATAGTGGGTTAATTACAGGAAATAGTTAATTAATTAATAGATAATAATTAAATACTTAAAGATTGGATTAATAGAATCGGAGTAGTAAAGGTTAAGTTATTATCTATTAAGCGATTCTTAGGTAAGAAGTTAAAGCTTAAGGGATTTCTTATATAAATGCATTTTAAGGTTATATAAGAGGGCGTAAAGCTAGTAATACTAATAGATTAAGTGGTGTATGCAGGATTATTCCTAATAGAAAGGGCACTTAAATAGTTTAAATCTTACCTTACTAAGATCTAGATAAATAGCATGTTAACTACTAACTAGGAAGTACAGTATATATTTACTAGTAATAATTAGGGTTTTGGTATTGGAGCATCTAAATTTAGATAGTTTGGACGCTACTTTTAGAGGCTCTAATACTGCGTTGAACCCTATAACCCCTGCCGCCCTTAGGCGTGTCACCCCTGTCACCGCCCTTACCCTAGTCACCCTTACCCGTAAAACCTGCTATATTAGAATACTATTAAAGCGCTTACCCTTTAGGTCCTCAAAAGTCAACCCGGTCGGCACTATGGAGAAAGGGTATAAATACTTATGCCAGCCTCTTACCCAACCCGCCTCTTCTTTATTACCGCCATTCGCGACTTACCCTTCCCTATTTTAATACCAAAACTCTCTTAACCTAAACTATAGACCTCTTTCCTTATTTTATTCTTTTAGCGTACATCTTCGCTCCTCTATCTTATACGCTTAGATTGCTCTTTGCTGCTCCTTAGCTGCTTCGCTGCCCCTCTACTACTATTCTACTTGTAATCGTCATACTCCTCCTACCCACAGCCCTATGTTACTCTATCGCCCTTCTCTACTTCCTTTTCATCCCTCGAGTCCTCGCCCTTCTTCCAGCATATTATTGCCTATAGTTGGGCCTATAAGATGATAATATAGGTTTAAAGAAAGCAACCCTAATAAAAGAGGGTTAAACACGTAGGTAATTATTACAAAAATCTTAACAAAAAACTAGCACTATAAGGTCCAGTTAAAGTGGAGCCTATAGACACCACTAAGACCAATATAAGCAGAGTATAGAGGAAATGGAAGCTGTAAGTTAAGTACTTATTATCCTACAAATCCTACTTACCAGCAATTAGATATTGTAAAGAGATTAACCAAAGTCCTACTAACTTTCTAAAATCTTTAATAGTAGGAGATTATATGGCGTTCTTTTAATGGGTCTTAGATTGCTTCCCTTATATATAGAAGAAATCCAGTCTCTACTAGTACTAGAGAGTACTTAAAATACTATTTAAAGAATATATAAATAGCTAGATAGAAGAAGACGTAATAAAGGATATAAATAACGTATAGATTCCATCTATAAAGGCTAAAGGCGTTATTACTAACACAAGTGCTATAGTATATTAAAATCCTAAGAAAAGAGTACAATCTTAATATATCTATATGGGATAAACCAGTATTATTAGTTAACAACCTTTTTTGAGTGTTATACTACTACTAGGTACTTAACACCTGGGTATATCCTAATAAGGAATAGCAGTTACTCCTTGCTCTACTATTACTGTTTACTGCCTATATGGGCTCTTAGCCATGCTCGCTAGTTAACATAGCTATAAAGAAGGTTAATAAGGTTATAGAAAGCGATATAGAAGAAGCTAACCCTTATAATAATATTAACGAAATTGATAATGGATATAAAAGCGCATATTTAAATAATAGCAAGGATAATAAGGACAATTTCTCTTTTATAGGCGTGGATACGAACAAGTTAAAATCAATACTCTACTAGAATATTATAATACTTACAGTTTAAGTTAGAGATCGTATAGTACTAGCTATATTTATTACAATAATCCATAAAAAGGGAGAGGATTAAAAGCCTTAACTATAAGTATCCCTATTTTACTTTCCCTACATTTATAGGCTAATAGGTTTATAGGAAAACGTATAAATTATATTAGAATCCTAACCCTTTTCTTTATCCTATTACCCTTATAGTTGCTGTGGGACTTTATAATAATGCCTTCGCCACCTTAACCATATAAGGCCCTAAAAAAATTCTACGTACTTAGGTTCCCGCTTAAAAACTATACAAAATCTTTAGGTAGAAGGAGAGTAAGCTAAATAAACCTATATTTCGCGAACTAGAATGTCGTAAAGGCTAAACTTCCACGTCTAAAAAGAGCCCTATACCCCTGCGCGCCAAAACTTCTTGCCGTTATATAAAGCGACTAGGACGCGATATTGGTCTTAAGCAGCTATTATCGCAATTATATATCTAACGCGCCACTGGAAATGCTGTTAATAGTACACTCTTCCCTATTAGCTTAATTCTACTTATTTTATAAATCTAGGCTAACTTTACCCAAATTTATAGATATAGTAACTGCCGCTAAACAAGACTAGGTTATAGGCCACTCTTATAATAGCATATTTCAGTTTTATATTAATTAGCGCGTTAAGTGTAACATCTAGGTAGTATATTTAGACGAGCCATCCAATAGGGCTTTAGTGAAGGTTATAGAAAATATAAGCCTAATATTTAACCCGCTTGCGCCAAAAGAGCTAATAAAGAAGTAGTTGTACAAAATTGCAAATTACCTAAAAATAGTTAAGTTGCGTCAGCAAAGAGATACTTTAATAGAGAAAATAAGATAGATATAAAATAGCTTTAAGCCTTTTACTCTTTCCAATAAAGTAGACCTTGTTTAATAGAAAAAAGAAGTAAACGCTACTCTAAATTAAAAGATGAAACGTTTACAAGATAATATAGAACGGATGGCTAGAGAAGCGTATTTTATAAATAACAATATAATGGAGCTTAAGAAGGAGTATAAAGGCGTATTACCTAATAATTTAAGCGCTGTTAACCAGGCCGCCACTATTACCTACTAGCTAGAGGAGCGGGCCCGTATTATAGAATTACTTTGCAGCCTATATAGAGATCTTGCGGAGCTAGTAAACCTTAACTAGCGGATTAATCTTATCCGAAATTTTATAAAGTTATACTCACGTTAAGAGGCTTAATGACGAAATACACCTCCTAACTCGTTAAAAGGGATAGCTATAAAGCAGAAAGATTTGGCAACGCCTTATTTATTCCCTTTAGAATATAACCCTTGCTAATATCTATTTTATATAGGTAATGAACGTTTACCTTACCAGCAGAGGATTTTCTGTTAGAGTTGGCCAGCCAAGATAATAGATTATATTAAGGATAAACATCTCCATTTATTTGTACTAGATGTAAAAATTCCCTATAGTTATCTAGTGTATAAGGAAAGCTATATAATATTAAATGGCGTTCTACACTTTAAAAGCCATGCTTAGGCGGTTTATAAAATTAAGCATTAGGTTCTAAAGACTAATTCTATATAGCCTTTCTATCTTTATTAGGAAACAAGTATATTTACACTAGGAAGTTTGGTAGGGCTAGGAGAAGAAAGATAGGGAGAGAGGGGTTTAATTTTAATAGGGGTGTGATTTTTAGTGGGGGTTATTTTTAGTAGTCTCTAAAAGGGTCTAATTTAGAATATGTTTAACCTTGCAACAAAATTAGGAGTATTTTTAGTCTTATAGAAGCCTTTGGCTTCTAGGATTAATTTTCCAAAGAGCCTCTAAGTCTAAGTAGTAGCTAAGTCCCAGTAATAGTTTCCTAGTAGCCTTAGACTCCTAGGACTAAGCTCTAAGAAGCCTCTAGTCCTATAAATAGTTTCCTAGGAACCTAAGGCTTTTAGGAGAATTAGTTTTTTAGGTAAAGATAAATATATTAACTTAACGAATAAATATCCAGTATAAGTAGTAGTAATTAATAGGGTTAGGGTTTGTTATCTAAATTTAAAGATGTTTATTAAGAGCGTTAAGTATAAGTTTATTAATTTAGGCGCTATGGCTTTAGCGGGTAAATAATTTATTAGGCTAAAGATACTTAACTAGCTAATAACCAAAGTTTATTTAAACTTAGTCGCAGAGATAAATTCCTATTAATTATTCTTTGGAAATAGTGAGCCTAAGGAGGTAAATATGCCGCGCGCTTTTATACCTTTAATATAAAACCTAATATAGTTGCACAAACTCTCTTATTAGTGGGGACCCGGGAAATACGCCAACCCTTATATTTTGGGAATCTAGCTATACTAGGTAGTTAGTTATTAAATAAGCCCTAAAGTGTCGCTCTAAGGCTATATACGTCACCATTTTGCTAAGATTATTGGTTATAGAGGTACTTGGGCAGCTTAATATATAGCATACCCCTATTATATACCTCGCCCAATATACAGGCAAGGTCGCCGTTAATAATAACAAAGTTATTGTTACTTAGGCGATATATAAGATTATTACGCCGCAAGTCGTTATAAACCCAGTTTTTAGTATGGATATACGTTAGCCCTAACCCAAGATTACTAAGTATATAGGTTATTTTATCGATTGCAAAAGGCCCTTTAAGCGGATGGAGATATTTAAGCTTAATTGTTAATTTAGAGAAGTTAAACCTAAGTATCTTAACTACGTTAACCTAGTGTGTACATTAGTTTTCTAACTTTATAATTTGCGTTATAGTACAACTTATATGTTAATAACTATGTAGAAAATCAACTTTATATTTCTAGACATTATATACCCGTATAAGGCTTTTTGCTGTTTGACTAAAACACACCTTCTTAACTACTATATCCATATCATTAATACGTGTCTTAAAAATGTTCTGTTTTTTCGCCGCTTATATTAGCTTAAGGTATATTATAAGAGTTAGTAAAATTAAATAGATCGTCCTACTGCCTTTACTATATACATTTTAAGCATTTTTAGGATGTAGAGATGCGCTCCCGTTGACTATAGTTTTAGTTAGTAGAGGGGTGCCCCTAGTAGCCTAGTAGGCCGTACTTCTTTTAGATTATATTTGGCGCCTATAACTATTATTAATAATAGGATTGTAATTAATACTCTAGTTATTTAAGGTTGCGTTTTTAGTTAGTAGAGGTAATATAAGTAAATAGAATAAGAGGCTATTGCCTAGCTATAGTTTCTAAACGTTATCGCCGTTAAGTACGACTGGAGTATTGGAAGTAGCCTCTAAAGTTAGCCTTTAGGTGCCGCTCGCAGTAATAATCCTAGCTTGTTTTACTATAACCTACAAGGCAAGCATAGCGCAATTTAAATTAGGATAGAGTTAATAATACTCCTAAAAAATCTAGTAGGTCTGTTTATAGTCTATATATTTTAAGCGGACGTCTAACTTTAAACCTAAGCTAAGTAATATCTATAGTTTTTTAGTAGGCTGCTATATAACCAATGCAGTATAAGGGACGATAACTGTATTTAGCGTATATGTATATTTAGCCTAATGCTTATATACCTCTTCGTCCCCCTTAGTAGGGGCATTGCCGTCATCGTCGTCCGCTTCGCACTTGGAGATACTTGGGGATGGCGTATATACGCGGCATTAGGGGCTAGCCTCCTATAGCAGAGCATATAGAGGGGACGCGAGAGGCATTTAAGTAATTAATAATATAGTAAGGGGCAGTAGAGCAATTAGGAGAAGGAGATAGAGGGATACACTATAGAGCGAATTAGTAACTTTTTAAACTATATCTCTACCCCTGACTACTTTTTACGCTAGCGTTCTAGGTGTGGGGTAATATGGCTATTATCTATTACTACCCGTTACTCCCCGTCTAATGGCGCGCTTAAAGCGAAGAAGATTAAAAACTCTAAGTACTCTATACTCCTCTACTAACCTTTTTTAACTATTATAACTAGCCCGCCTCTGTCTCCTATTTTGCAAACAAATATATACTTAACGCAGCAAGATAATAAAGAGTGTAAGCGAGAGCTACTTAAGCCTTTAAATATAACTACTATACCTATCCTTAATTATAAAGAAGCCTTAGCAGTTTTCCACTAGACTTTTAACTATAAATATAGCACTCGCTTTAAATAAATAGTATAAGATATCTTTGCGGAAATAGCTTAGTATACTAATATATATATAGCCCAAACTAATAAAAGCAATTTTGAAGATAATTATAAAAAATACTACTTACCAATGTCTCTAAAACAATGGTGTAGGATAATGGAATAGGATACCGTACCTATAACTAGGGGCCGAAAATATTATAAACCAAAAGAAAAGTCAAGTTATATTACTCGTTCTTAAGCAACAAGAAAGTTAGATTAGGTTACTTATTCTTAAGCAACAAGAAAATCAGATTAGGTTACTTGTTCTTAAGCAACAAGAAATTCAAACTAGACCGCTCTTTCTTAAGCGGCAAAAAAGTTAAGTTTAGTTATCCATTCTTAGCGCTTTATATATTGTCTCTAAGTTAACACTTAAACTATATAACTAACCCACTTATCTAGATTAGACATTAGGTTTCGCCCTTAATATAGGTTTTTTAGACTAACTAGATCCAGCATTTTTACTAAACCTTATTATATTCTATTTCGTCAATAGATTTAGTAGCAATAGCTTAGAAGTACACGTATTAATCTTTATATAGGCTAGTTAAAAAGTGTCCTATAACTTATTTCGGTATGCCTAGCTACTGTGATTTTACCCCTCCCCTAAAAAACAACCTCTTTATAGTCCTATACTAAACCAAGTCAAGCGTTAAATAACGGTGCTAGTGTATAAAAGCTTAGATATCAGCGTTATAAAATATAAATAATTTGCATATAAAATTATGTATATATATTTAATTATGGCCATATACCCTTAGGGTATAGGCCGTTACTAAAAGCTAGCTAAATATATTCTACTACTAGAGTGCTAGCTCTAGTTTAGAAGCTAAATAAGATCTATATATCCGTATAAGTACCAAAGATACTTATATATCTATTTATAATTATAAATAATAATCCTCTAATAGAATTTAGGAAGCCTTCCGAGAAATAGCCCTTATATATAATATAATACCTATAACCAGTTAAGGTTCCTTAAAGTTTCTAGCAGGCAACTTCTAGTAGTAAAAGTTAGTAATTTGTTAAGAGATCTACCGCTATTTCCTTATCCAATAGGAGCTAATTAATTTGCACTTCCTTAACTTTTATCCCGGCTAGATAAGTACTATAAGTGGCTTAATATAGAGAGAAACACAGCCATTCTTATATTAAGGTAGGTTAGCGAGGAAGCGCTAAATATGCTTTATAGGGGGGTTAAAATATCCTAGGTTAGTTTACACCAGCTAGACATTTTTAGAGTCTTTACTTAAGGGTCCCGCTTTAGTAGGCAAATGTCTATTAATATTCTATAAAGTTAAGGCAAGAAGCAGCAGCAATGCTATAAGAGCACCAAGGCATAAAGGTAGAGGAAGAAAAGCATTATAGGAGACAGTAAGACCTAGAAGAAGGAAAGAAAAAAGGGTAAAGGTAAAAACCTTACTAATAGTAATAACTTCTATTCCTGCCTTAAAAACCGCATATTGTCGCCAGCTTAGAATCCCTGCTCCTTCTAAAGGGCAACAATCCTAGCCTTGTCTAGGGAGTTGCCCTAATAGCACTTATTCCCGCCAAAAGCATCCTTTTATATATTTATCGGCTCTATATACCGCTGGCCGGGTAGAGGGGACTATAAGTACACTTTTAGTATTATCTATAATCTCTTATAGAAGCGAACCTCCGGATTAGTTTTAATACACTTATTATAGACCCAGACGGTGTTAGTTTCAGCGTTATAGTAGGCGGAGATATTGTTAACCATATAGTAGACTTCAGGTATAACATTAGCTATAGAGGAAAGGGCTAACAATTTTGGTATAGAAGCCGGCACTAACGTATATAGTCTTCCCGGGCGGAGTAGAAGCGCCTTAGGTACTAACGGCGGCAACTATATAGTAGCTCTTATTAACAGCCCAAGCAGGTTTCTGGAGCGCAGCCATTATATTTACCGTCTATCCATTTTATGCGTTAGTTGATTAGTCTAGCCCTAGCAAGCTACACAAGAATAATATAGGCTCACCTTTATTAAAGAAGGGTAGAAGCTAAAGGTCTTTAAAATCTAAAAAGAGAGCAAGAGAACGAGCATAAGAGAGATAAAAAGATAGGGGAAAAGGCAGCAGCAGTAGCAGTGCAAAACAGAGCTATTAAGACGTTAGTAAATAGCGTAGGTTGCTCTAGAAGAAAAGGTTAGGTAGTTTACTTACAAATCATGGCTATAGAGCGCTAGAGGAGGCAGTAACTAGTCCTTAGAATAAAGAAAAGAAAAAGGTTGCTAGTATAAGAGAGGGAGAAGGCTAAGAGAGCTTAAAGGGAAGGTGTTATTATTAGTAGAGGTTCTTCTTAAGCATTAAAAGGTTAGTAAGTATAATAAGCGCTTATATAGTAAAGCGCGTTATAGGGTTAAATCTAAGTCATTAATTCTAAACGTAAAGGGGATATAGAAGAAGTAGAAATGTAATAAGTTATTAAATTCCTTAAAAAGTAGGGCGTCACGTATATATATATATATATTCTATTATGGCCATGCACTATCTAGGGTATAGGCTATTATAGGGCGCTAACTAAATACTTTTTACTACTAACATGCTTCTCCTGTTTAGAAGCTAACTATAAGAACTATATATCCATTACCTAACACTATACTTAACCAAGGAAATAAAGGAAAGTAATATATTACTATTAGAAGAAGTTAGAGTTTAGAGGTAAGCCTAAGTAAGTATTTTTTAACGCCTTGTGTCCGCAGGGCTGTTTTAGCGTTATATGCTTTTTAATCGGCGACGCACTAACTATAGTAGAGGCACGTATAAAGGAGGCTCGCGGTATATTTAGTTAGGAGATTGGAAGAGGAATTCTTAAGAGCCTTTACTTATTAATATTAGCTTCTATACTTTCTGCATCTTATATACTTAGGTGTAAACGTTTGGTCTCCATCTATATATCTAACTACGGGTAATCCACTTAATGCGTAAACCTAAGTATTACTAATAAAGCGATCCACTATAATAATATAACTTTACCGGTTTTCTTCTACTCTCTAAGGGAGTGACCCTAAACTAAATACATATAGTTGTTTACCCTTAAAGATTGGAAGGAGCTAAGAAAAAGCCACCTATACCATTATCCAGGATGTAAGGCTGAAATGCTAGCCCCTCTACTAAGCGTCTAGCTTATAGGCGTCGTTTTAGTATAAACTAAATGTTTTAAAAATTAAATTTTGTATATTTTTATAAGCGACGTCCTAACTATAAGATTTATTGGGGACCGTTGGCCTGATTTATAAGATAAGAGCCTTTATATATAGGCTAAGCATACAACGCAACGGAAATGCCTATAATATATATATTTTAGCCCTTGTCCTTTTTTATAGGCTTTCTTTTTATACTTATACTTATAGCAATAATATTCTCCTTTTAAGTAAGTTTTCCTTTATCTTACTTTTTTTAGAATACAGTCTGATTTTGTCTTAAGTTGCCTTTACTTCCGCTCTATGCGGGCATTAATATTAGACGCTAGATTAGCTTAGCTAGTAAGGTTTTAAGGGTTAGATACTATATAGCTTGCAGAAAATTTAGCAAAGGCTTAATTAAGAAAGTTCCATTTAATACAATATACTAGATATAGAGATAATTTCTTCTCTATAGAGGGGTAATGAAGCAGGAGAGGCCTAATATTAGGGTACTTAGTATTGTATAACGGATAGCACTAGAAATACTAACTTAATACATCCTATAGATAATAAGGACCGTTAAATGCCTATCTTAGGGGCGCTAAGACTTAAACTAAGGACTAAAGGGTGCCGTAGGTGCATATACAGAGCCTGCTAAATTGTATAAAGGGGGTATATAGAATAAACAATGCCTCGCCTCTAGCCTATTCTATATTGCCTTTTAGTCCTTTACTCTGTCGCCAATTTTAATAAGTACGTACTATATTCCCAAGGCAGGTAAAAATCCAGGAGCCGCAAATATCATAGAGGGGAAGAGATTTGCTGTAAGGTTTAGGGAGAATCTATAAATACCACTATAGATAAGATGCTAGTAATCTATTCTAAATAAAAAGGTGCTAGTTATATGCTGCTTGCCTTTATAATTAAATAAGAATTGGTAGATAAAATTAGGATAGCTATATAGCGCATAATAAAGACCGGTTAAAGGTTATATACGGTGTGCTATTCTAAGGTCTCGTTAGAGCTACAAATAGGCGGAAAGGGCGCCGTATATATGGGCTAAGATGTTAAGGAAGTGTACCTTCTATAGCAAGTTAATGGTTCTTATTTAGTAATAAGAGTAAGGTTTAAAGCTATATGCAATCCATATAACTAATAAATTAAGGGGTCTACTACCCCTCCATAATTAGGCAATAAAAATATTATCTCTATATTTGGTAGTTTTGCATAAGAAACTAACCTAACTTCTTTTAATTTTTTAGGAGCACGTCTAGCCCTTTACTAGCTAACTATAGGCATAATTATAGTTATCCTATCCCAATCTAAGCCTTTATTGCAGGATATTCAAATGGCCCAAGATCTAGGATACGAACTTATTATATACAATCCTATAGACAAAGGCTCCATTACTATAGTCCTTAAAGAGATCTCTAATCGCTTAAGCAAGTCTAGTGGGGAATCTTTAATATTAGCATATAAGACTCTGGGCTAGGGGGCAAAATGCAAGGAGCTATTTAGTTTTAGTTAGGAAGTATATTACTAGCTATCTCACTATTAAGACTTTCTAATACTTTAGCAGATAGGGAACTATATTAAGAACTATAAACCTTAAGGCGCACCAGCCGCTTTTATTCTACTAAGAAATAAGTTATAGCTGTCGCGTTAGAGAATATAGCCAGGCTAGGTAATTATATACAGACTAATAAAGGAGGAGCTTTAACCTGATATAGGATTTTTTAGGGTAATAGAGGGGTCTTATAGGATGTTTAATAAGAATATTCGGGAGCTTTAATTAAAAGAAATTATTCTAGAGCTAAATAAGGTCTTAGTTCTTAATGGAAGCATAGTAATAGAGTATCCCCCTCCTAGCGGTGGACTTGGGCTATTAAAAGCATTTAAGAAGAAGTATATTTAAGAAGAAGCAAAGTGATAATATATAGAGTGCGGCAAGGATACAAATTAACTGATACGATTTACCCAGCTATATATAATAAGAATATTAAAAGGAATATTACTTTAATTACTAACTGTATAGACCCAGCTAACTTACGTATATAGAAGCATCGCTTGCCCTAATAAAGAATAACAGTAGATTAAATCCACAATCCGTACCTAATAACCTACGTTACACTAGTATATTATTAAATCCTAAATTAGCGCCCAGCGTAAATTTTAGCAGTGCGTTATTGCCTAGCAAACTCAATATATTATTAAATCTAGGGTCTATACCTAGAGAATAGTCTAATAATATATTATTAAATCTAGGATTAAGTTCTACTTTAGGGATTAAACTTATATTAGTATAAGCATTACCTTCTAGCTCTAGGAATATAGTTAGTAAATAAAGTTTGCAATTCTAAGCCTTCTTACCATAGGCTCTGGTGACTTCCTTATATAAGGGAGTCTTTAGTGGAGAGTATGGAAAGCTAGAACTTAGCACGTTTATATATAGTGCCACTTCATCTATATCTATTGCTGTATATTTATGTTACCAAAGCGGCGGATACAAACTATTATTTAAGAGCTATACCTATTGTCACCACATTTAAGGTCGTGCTACTCTCTTACTTAACCTAGAAGTAGCCTAACTAGTTAATTAGAGCTATTAATAGCCCTTAAAACTCTGCTAGTATTTCTTTATTATTATTTTCCCTAATATTAACTAATCTATAGCGTTTTGACGCTTTGGATAAGGCTACTTCTTAACATTTACTTTGGGATGCACTAGTATCCATACTATTAGCAGATTCTATTAGGTCTTAAGAATCATTCTAATAGCTATACTATATAGGCTGAAAGCCAATAGCTTTAAAAATAATCTTATTCCTAAGGTTATTAGATCTTGCTTTATTATACTAGGAAGTCTTACTTAAGATCTAGGAGAGAGCGGCAAAGAATATCCATAAAGTTAACAATAGTAACGCTCCCTATAATATCTTAGCTCTCTTTTCTCTTATCCCTCTTTTTATCTTCGCTTTCCCTTTAGCTTACTTATTTCTTACTTCTTTCTTAGCCTTCTTAGTCCTTTCTAAGTACAAGAATTTATAAAAGCACTTTATTTCGGCCACCGATAGGCATGCGATAGTATGTACTAATATAGTAAAAAGTCAAGTTACCTACCCTAGTCAGGCCTAAGCTGTCTAATAGGGCACAATTCACTTACTAAAAATAGCTTAGTAGATATTATTAACATTAAGCGCCTAGGAGGAACAAAGAGTAGCTACAATTTAATTTATAAGTTTTGCTTAGTTATAAATCCTTTTAAGATTACCACTTTAGCTAATAAAGCTAGCGTTATTTATTTCTATATTAATATAATTAAAGTTAGTATAATATAGCAAACTAGGAGATTGTAAAGTAACTCACTCTCTATAATGTATTCTTTTTGTTTTTTCCTAAACCCGTATCTAACTTTATTTAGACAAGAAAGTAGCATACTAAAAGGTGCCAGCTCACTTAAAATTGCTCCTATAATTTGGATAAGCAGTTAAAGGCATACTTATAGAGTACAAGCGTAAGTACAGCAGAGTCTTAACCGTTCCCCTAGCTAAGAAGCCTAAAACGACTAGAAAATCGACTTGTATCTAAGTTTAAGAGGTCAATTTAAAATGTTTAGATAAATTTTTATATAGATTTAGGGCTACTATCAATCCTAGTTTTGAGATATTTAGGCTCTATAATTCTCTTAACCCCATCTTACTCTTTAGGGTTATTTAAATGTCTAGGGTTAGTGGCCTTATTATTAAAGGCTGTGTGGAGTAGAGCCTTAAACTCGTTAAACCTCCGATTACTAGAAATAGGTTATAAGATATAATCTTTAATCTAATTAACTGCCAGCTTAAAATATAACTTTATATTAAACTAAGATGTTAGATTAACTAGTATCTCCTCTAACCTATTTTATTAGTATAAAGAACAGATTTTATATCTCTTAAACTTACTAATATTAAGGAGATAAGAAGTTCCAGGGCAATATAGGCACTAAAGAATTATAGATCGCTTAAAAAGTCTTACAAATTATATCCTTATAGTGTAGTTACCTCTTTAATAGGCAATAAAACCTATACTAAGCGGACAAAAATGGGAAAAATTGCTCTGGGTATTTGTAAAGCTAAAAAAAAGCAATCTATATTTAAATAGAGGCGTAATACATGCCACAGCCAACATAAAAATATAAAAAGGTGTTAGAGTTAGGGAGAGCTCCTACTAAGAAACGACTAAGCCAGAATTGCGTAACAGCTGCCTTATTAAGTAAGATATATAGAGAATAAGACAATAGAAGCTAGGAGCGTATTAAATTAAACATTTTCGCTAAAGGAGTTAGTCGTGGCTGAATGCAAGAAATAAACAAGGTTTATATGCTAAGACTATACTATATAGCATAGTCTTAGCACCTAAGCTGTTATCTAAACCCCATATCTCTATAAAAGCTACAGCGTATGCATTTTACGTCCTGCCATATCTCCTATAGTTTGCATTATTGCGAACCAGAAGGCAGATACTCTAAGGAAAGCAATAGATAGTGCTAACCTTAGTTACTCCTTTAATACCTATAAAAGCCATTAACCTATTATCTGACTCTGTGGTATATAGCTAAGGACAAATCAGGTCTATTTTAGCTTTATTACTAAGAACAACCCTAAAACTTAACTAGAGTAGCTAATAAACCCCAGATTTTCTAAAAGATATTATAGTAGAAGAACTACTGCTTAGTAATCCTTACTTAATTAATAATAAAAAAAAGACCTAGAATTAAATATAATTTATAATTAGGGGTTTTTTAATTAAGTTTGGCCGAATTTTTACTCTCCTTTTAAACTATCTAGTGACTCCTACCCTATATTACAATCTCCGCGCTAAAGGCAGTATTTTTAATTCTATATCCCAATATAACCCTAAGTATATTATAATATTGAGCGTCTTTATCCCAGATATAATTATAATATACCATTCATTTAAGCATTAAGTAAGGGCTAAGGCTTTAAACGGTCTTTTAGGGGATAATAATTATATTGCCAAAACTTAAAGGAAGGCTATAGGATTTTTAACCTATTTCCGCCAATATATTACCACCCTATATGTCTGTAAGGAATTTGGTAAATGTCCAAACAAACTAGAGTATTTATTTATAGGATTTATCCTCCTAAATACCAAACTAGTTCCTTTTATGGACAATAATATAGAGGCTATTTACTAGACGGAAGACAAAGATTTTATATATATAACGGCTGGGGTTAAATCTAATCTTTACTTATAGTTTCCGCATATAAACAATCTTTAGGTATATCTTTATATATTATAAATATTTCCTAAAGGCTTAATATATTAGGTGTCTGCTATAGTGGCTACGGCATAAGCGAAGTCTATATTATAGGAAGGCAAGTTTAAACTCCTTAGGAACACGTAACCGTGATTTTTATAGTTTAGGCAAGGCTTTTATTAGTGTATAATTTAGGCTTTCTATATAGGTTTAGGTAAATTTATTAATTTATTTCTTAGAGTAAGCACCCTATAGTTAGCGAGTTAATATAAAACCAAGAGTTATAAGACAGGAGGCCTTATTTTAGTTCTAGTAGAATAATTTAAAGCCTAGGTTTCTATAGGTATATTATTAGTTTTCCCTAGCCCCTATTCTTAAAACGTCAAAGCGGTTATCTAGGAGGTAGGCTATACTAATTAGCAAGAGTAAATATTATAGTAATATCCATGGCTTTGATTAATATATCTTAGCCAAGTAAATATTCAGTATTATCTTCAATTAGTCCTACAATCCTATATAATTAGGAATAACACTTATTAAACCGCTAAGGCCTATAGTGTATAATGCAAGCTTAGCCAGCTAATAGGCCTTTAGGAGTAAACGGAATGCAAAAGGACTAGCCTTTAGTAGAAGTTAATTAGTATAGACATATCTACCTAACTTATAATAGGGATGTAAATCCCGTTTTTAAGCGTTCTGCCTATTTACTAGCTATAGGAAGGTGCCTCTCCCAAAGTATATATAGGCCTATATAATCCAGCTAACGTTTACCCTTATTCTATATCTATTGTTATGGATTCCCTCTATTTACTTAATGCCATTTTAGTAGCACAATTTGCGATATATCTATTACTTATCTTTTATAAACGCCTTTTAAAAATCAAGCTATCTAATTTAGCTTTTAAGCAACTTGTTAGGCAATTCCTAAGTCTAAAGAATTAAGCTAATTGGAGTCGGCCTTAACCTCCACTGCTATATCCTCTAAGATGTCTTTCTAGGAGCAACAGTTACAGCTTTAAGTTTGGAAATAGAATAAAGGAACTATTTAATCCGCTTCTATTTATAGACGACCTATTATGGCAGCTCATTAACGGTGGTTTTACCAAAACTGACCAGGAGAGACCAGTTGCGGAAGCTGCTATACTTGCAGCTTAGTTCTTGCAATAGTATAATGGGGGTGATAAAGGCGATAATCCTATAATCCTAAAAGTAAAAAGTCTTCTAGACGAGACAAAAAGGATCTCTAAAAGTTGCCTTAATAAAAGGAACCACACTAACCACCACAACTTTTCGCCACAAATTGTACAACAGCTTTAGTTAGTAAGATTTTTAGGCTAGAAGGTCCAAGTCTAGTTTAAAGAATAGTCCCTTAAAGGTACTCTTCTAACTTTCACTAGACCTATTAAAGGCTACTATTAGTCTAATTACTACTAACTTGAGATTAGTTTAGATAAGTTAAAGGACAGACTTTCTATTACTAGCCATCGTATTTTAGTAGAGGAGTGGTATTAGGGTTTTATCTTAGTTAAACCCACAGATAAGGATACAGCGGCTTTAAATATAGAAGAAACTATATCTAGTAGTCTTTAGCTAACTAATTAGGCCATAGATAGGCCTTATTAATTATTTAGGCAGTTACTAGCCTATAGAAGCATAAGTCTTAAAATATAGCTCTGTTTTTCGTAATATATATAGGATAAATTTAGACTTCTTAATGCTTATTTCCCTTAAATTGTAGTGAAATCCACCTAGGAACCTTCTATTACTATAAACTTAAAGGTACAAGCTTGTAGATTATATAAATAAAGGGAGGCATATATAGTCCAGTATACCCTTACCCGCCATTCTATTATAATACCATTTCGCCCTATACTTTAGGTTCTAGGAGCGCTTTCTACTACTCTTACGTTACTATAAAAGGCAAACTGTTCTATAGTTAATATATTATTATTATTGCTTATTTATACGCCACTAGATATACAATTATACCTAAGTTTACTATAAGTGCACTAATCTCCAATATACGGTAAAAGCTTAGTGTATAAAATACTAGGAGACCCAAAAAAGATACCCAATAAATATAGTTATAATATAAAATAGACTTCTAAATAGTTAAATACATAGCTAACGCCTTATATAGAGAATACAGGCTTAATAAAAACTGTAGTACTTTAGGTAATCTAAAGAATAAAAGACGTAAGCTAATAGATGGTTTCTTCTAGGTAATTACAAAGAAATATATTTAGTTTAGAGAAGACTTTAGCAAAGACGCTAATAAAAATCATAGCAAAAGCCCGGCTAGCTATTAAGATTACCATATAGTCTTGCATAAGTACCAGTATAACTCCCCCTTAATGCATAAGCGCTGCAATTTCAAGAATTTTAGGCTTATGCACGTAAATTCACATTATAGAGCAAGCAGATTTATTCAAAAACTAAAAAATCAATTTTAATTATATGCCGAAATCTCAACTCTAAATTAGATATAAATGACTACCATTAAAGGTCTGTAATATTAACGAGTAGATATAGCTTCTATAAAAGAGCACTATACACACCTTTCTCTTTAATATGGCCCTATAAGTCTTTAAGAATCTCCTGGATTATGGTCTACAGTTTAATTAGAATAGATACTTATAGGAGATATTAAATATACTTAGACTCGTAATACGTTAAAGCAATTATATATTAACTCAGAGAAAGTAGATATATAGATAATATCCTATACTTTTTACTCTCTAGTTCTTCTATAAAGAACACTAAGGAAATCCTATAGAGGCTTAGGGAACAAACAAATCATTCTATAAAAAAGTATATCCGCAGTCCTCTTATAAGTCAGAGTCTCATCTATTAAAGTCTCATTTAGGCAAGTACTAAGAATTTCACTTAACATCATATCATCAAGTATTTAGGGGACTTATCAGTATTATATATATATAGAATCTACCAGACCCCTAAATGCCCTTTGCTAGTTATTTAGGCCCTTAGTAATTTACTTAGATAATAAACCGGTACCAAAACGCTTAGAATTATCTAACTTAAAAGGTATTATTTCCTAGCTTTACAAGCTCTCTACAGGACTAATCCTAGTAATAAAAAACGCCTTTTCCAGATCTACCTTAACAGATTATAGGGTATTCGCTCGTTAATAAAGCTTAGTAATTAATGCACTATATCTAGAATCTTAATTCTAACCATAAGCGGCTCTTAAAGTGCTAATAATCCATATAATCTAGCAAGTTGCGGCTTTAATAAGCAGGCTAATAGTTAAATAAGCATCTATATCAAAGCGTAAAGAGCGGCCGCAAATGGTTAGCGGAAATAGGACAAACTAGGGAATAATTTAAAAGGAATAGTAAAAATAGTAAAGCAGGGTAGTAACGAATAGAAGATATAAAAGACGCGTTAAGGCAACCAGTAGAGTGGGCGATAAAGGCAATTATATATCCCTAGTATAACGGGGCGGAAATTAGCTCTATATATTAGGTCTTTCCGTGCCCTTTCCTTTAAATAGCATCCTTAGATATATTAAGGCGTCTTACTCTTTAGCTCCTTAAGGAAGAAATCATCACAAATTATAGGAAAGGAATCCTCTAATAGCAATAAGGCTTAGGGCATTCTACAACAAAACAAGCTATATTACTAAATATTTCGCGTCACACGCCCGATTAAGTTTACAACTTATATCACCTCCTGTCTTAGCTAGAAGAGAGGTCCAGTTTTTAACTGCGCATTATAAATAAAAGTAATATAGTTTAGAGGTTAATAATCGCTACTATATTAGCGCAGCTCTATAAGGGCCTTGCGCCAATTATATTACTAAAATCCAATATTACGCACTAGATTTAAGTAATATAATTAGTATAAGGCTCTTCTAAGTTTTAGGGGCTAGAGGCACGCTAGCGATCTACTAGGGAATTAGAGGGGAACTATATACTTAACCACTTTTTTATCTTAATATAAATTACACAACTTACAACCTACCACGATGAACTTTAGTATTGTAGCAGCCCTAGATCTTATCCGCAATGCCTTTAATAAGTAGCTTTAACCTTATCTCTCTAATATTATATATACTATTTAAAGGCTCCAGAAGCTTCCTATTAATACCTATTAATATTATCCGCCTCTTTTAGAGAATAAACGCGGCCACTATAATTTACCTAACACTCCTTTAGGGAGTAAGGATGCCTAGCCTTCTTTAAAGAGTAAGAATGCCTAGCCTTCTCTAAAGAGTAAGAATACCCAGCCTTCTCTAGGGAATAAAGATATTGTTTAGCCTTTTCTAGGGAATAAAGATAATATTGTTTAGCCTTCTTTAGGGAGTGTCTAGCCTTTTTTTAGGAATAAGAATATCGTCTAGCCTTCTTTAGAGAGTAAGGATATCTAGCCTTCTCTAGGGAGTATCTAGCCTTCTCTAAGGAGTGTCTAGCCTTCTTTAGGGAATAAAGTTACTTCTCTACCTCCTCTTTTATCTGAATGTATAAACCTACTTAATGTATTATTAACGAACCTCCCTAAGATTAAGACATTTATTAATATATCTGTGGGGGAAGATCTAAAGGTTATTATTAGTAAACTAAAGTAGTTAAATAAACATCCCCTTATTAAGGATATTATTGCTACTAACAGCAATTTATTAGATAACGCTATTTTTTAAAAGCTTTTTAGCTAATAGATGCTTATAGATTCCTTTAAGAAATAGCAATTAGAGTCTATAGGTATGTTAAAGATTAAAAGTTTAGTTAAAAGTCAAGCCGCTTTTATAAAGGGAGTCAGCCATATTATATTATTTATAAGAAGTATAGGATGTTACGACGTTACTAAAGCGGCTTTAGCTATTGGATATAGAATTAAGCTTTATATTATATAAAGACTTAGAGAGGTAGGGCTATTAGTTCTCTTAGCCTTTACCTATAACACCTACTGGAGATTAAATTTACTTAACATTAATAACTTTCTTATAGCTTTACGGCACCTGTCTCACCTTACAATATTTAAAATTGCGTAAAGATGCTTAGCTTAGATAGAATAGTATTAAGAGCTTTATTCTGGTTAGATGCTTTCTCTTAGACTAACATATTTTAGCACCACCAACCCACCCTAGCTAAGCCTGGAAAAGCGAATTTCCTCCCCTTATAAACGCCCCTATATAGAAGTTGCTGAACCCAGGGATTCTATATTAGCGTATAATCACCAACGCGTAGATCTAATAACATTGCACCCTCCTTAGCTACTAATAACGGCCTTAATAAATAGCATGTAGATATATAAGAGTAAAGTTATACTTCCAAATAGCAGAATCTCTAATTTATTATAGGCTATAGAACATCTTCTCTATGATTTATTAAATAACATCCTTAAGCCTTTAAGCCAGCGGGCAAATCCCTCACACCACACCTTAGTTAAGATATAAATAGTATAGCGTATTTAAATAGAACCCCTAGCGGCTCTAGTTCTATAGACATTAGTGGTAATAGTGAACAGATAAGCTATAACAAGGCGTAATAGGTATACGGAGACTAAATCGACGGTAATACGCCACTGGCAATTAGAAACAGTAAACAGATAAGCTATAATAAGGCGTAATAGATATACGGAGACCAAATCGGCGGTAATACGCTACTAGAAATTGGTAACAGTAAACAAATAAGCTATAACAAGGCGTAATAGGTATATAGAGACCAAATCGGTGGTAATACGCTACTGGCGATTAGCGACAGCGAACAGATAAGCTATAGCGCTACGTAATAGGTATATAATAAGTCCCTTAACAATGCGGTTACTATGAGTTCTGCTTATAGGTGTTAGTAAATTTCTTTTAAAACTCTTATACTGTTATATACCCCAGTTTTGGATTTTTAACGCAGTAATGGTTTAATAATATCCCTTATTAAGCAGAACTAGCAGTTTAAGCTTAGCTAATAATCGGCACTATAATTAATACACTAATACCACCTCCACTCCCGTTCTATTCTACCTATTATAAACTAGCCTAGCAACAGTTCTACCCACTCTCTAAATGCGGGATAGTATAACTAAGCAGGACCTGGGAGTCCCTATAAGGGCTAAAAGCTAACGTGCACACTACTAAATCGTTTGGATATTGTATTAAAATGCGTCGTCCCATAAAATAGACTGTTGGGCCTATATGCAAAGAGTTTATATTAACTGCTCTAACTTTTAACTTTAGTAGTATTTCTGGTATCTTTAACTTAAATTCCTTATTTGTGTTAGCTGCCGGAGTCACTATACTGAAGTAAACTATGTTAAACATACCATTTTCGCAAGCTTACGCGCTTTATTACTTTCTGTAGTATCCGTTAAGGCGATAGCAGGCGCAGGCGTAGTCTTAATTAGTATAGTCTTCTAGATCTTCTAAATTGTCTCCTCTAGGCTAGATTATATAAGGTCTATATACAACTTGTTAATTATGGATAATATATATATCCTATTCCGGTAATCTTTTGTTAGAGTTTTATGCTTACTTATTTTTTACGTTACTATATCTAATTTTGCGAGCTTACTGCGAGTAAAATTGTCTAAGTGGTTTAGAGGGGTAGGCTTTGTCGGCCTATTTATATTTTATATACTAGGTATACTAATTCACTAACACGCATAGATATTAAAATGCTTGGCATTTTAAATAAGCCTTAAACATTTAACACCCTAACGCTTAAGTAAGCGTCACTATTAACGCTTAGGCTTTACTATTTTTATTAGCAAGGATTTAGTGGTAATGTTTTTAATGCCTTAAACATACCGCTGAAACAAGATTAATATACATAATAGCCACTATGTGGGCCGCTATATGTATTAAACACTCGGCATTATATCCCGCGTAGATGTATTTACAGTGCCCTTTCTGCCCTTTAATATATTTAGCGGCCTAGACTTCGCACCTAGCTGCAATAAGGCCTACTAATGGTATATAGCACGTACTATAACCTCTTAATAATCTTTATTAATCGCTGCCCCCGCTCCTATCCACGATTATATAGCTATGCTTTTAGAACTAATAAGTACCACATTTAACGCTTTTTTCTTTCTAAGTTAGACTGTTTAAGCCCTTAGGAGTAAGGATAAAGTACACCTTAATCCACTACCCGCTAAAATGTTTACTACTAACCTAGACCTCTTATATTATACTACTACCAAGAAAATACCTATCCTTGTTAAATATGCCTAGAATAAAAGAGTATTATATACTCTTTAAAACGTCTAAAACTGGCTATAATAAAATGGTTAGAGTCTTTCCTAACGCTTAGGGAAAAGAACAGTTTGAATTTATTAAAGTAGGTTATAAATCTAGGTAATTTCCAATAGATCCTTAAGCTTTACAGGTTTTAAAATAGATTGGTTTCCGTTATAATCTACCTACTAAACCCAAGTACGCTTAAGTCCTAATAAATTTTCGCATTAGTAGCATTAAAAAGCAGTTATATGCTCCGTTAGAAGCAGTAGGGCTAATGTAAGGCGGGAAGCAAATTGTAGAAGATATAAACGCGGCAAAATTAAAGGTTAAATAGTTAAAGTTACTAGAGGGGTCTCCTAGCGACTTGGAAAAGAGCAATATAAAGAAGGATTTACGTATTCTAGGCTTTGAGATGGATTTTAACAGTATAAAACATCCATAGTATATGTTATATGTCTAGGAAAACCTATTATTTAGCTACTAGATTATCAATTCTCCTTTTAAATAGTATTGATTTCTTCTATTTTACTTTCTTCTTACTCCCTATATTTTTAGAATTGAAGTCTACTATGCCCCTGCCTTATTAGTGCTGCTAGCTGTCCGCTATACCTTAGCCTATTACCAATACCACGGTTAGAAAACCGTCTTTAGGGAATTTATTTACTAAGGGAATTATTATAAAGTTCTTACATTTTTGGGTGCAGTTAAGAAGATAAATAGTGGAAAAGAAATCCTGTAATAGATAGAGCGTAAGATGTAGGATAATAGAAATCGCAATATAAGGTATAGCATAGAAGAGGACTAGGATAAAGATAGGGATGCGTATAAGGACGTATATAGGGAGGATATAGTCGCCGGGATTAAGGCTTTGGGGATTAATTTAAAGAAGAATATATCTCTCCGCTAGCAACTATTCCTTCCGTAAATAGTATAGCGAAGGCTATTATATAATGTTTTCGCATTTCTACGCATAATTATAGCGTACCAATTCACACCTCTCCCTATACTACGCAATTACACTCGTGGCTAGCCGAGCCAGGCTTCTCTACTTGTAATAGGTTAGCCTCCTATATTCTATAAGTATACTTAGTCTCACCCTTTACTAATCTTTTATTACCTATGGCAAGGCTAGACCTGGTGTCTTCTTGTATTTATACCATCTAGTAAGTCGGATTTAGGCCTACCTTTGCGCATTCTATATTGTTTGTAGCCTAACTTAAATCTATACGCTTCCTTGTTGTTCCAATAAAAACTTTTACAAAGTTTAACTTTGCTAATACGCATGCACTGCCTCTGCTAGGGTTTTATTAATTAATATATAAATAGATCTCTAAGACCTCTAAAGACCTCTAAAGACTGGCGATAACTTGCCTGCTAAGGCAAGCAGCACGTAATCCGCCCCTTTTATATCTTTAATAATCTAATCGCTACTCTTAGGTACCTATTGTTGTGATAGATACATCTAATATGGGCTAAGGGTCGGCCTATTAGATTCTAAAGTTAGGGGAAAAGATTTGCGAAGAGGATAAAAAACGAGATATTACTTTTGTTAGATAGAAAGAAGGCGATTTACGTAAAGTAAAGGTAAGTAATTGCCTATATTATAGGCGAGTAGGTCACTAAAATCTTAAAGATTTATAAGATTATCGGCATTCTATATATTCCACTAAATATTCGCTAGGCTACGGTTCCTATACATAATATAATTATTTAAATGTCTTTAGCCGTACCGGGTTATCATGGTGGTATATTAGCTATAACGGAACTTAATTATAATAGAGCAGCGATAATATCTAATTGCTTTTCCGGCGATATACAGTTTATAGAAGGTGGAAAGGAAGCTTTAGAGTAATTAGATAAAGAGATTTAGGAATTTAATAAAGCCAACTAGGCTACTAGGCCCCCCCTTATAGTTAGATTAGCGTCTTAGGCTCTACTAATACTTGTAGCAGCTGTAATACTTCCATATAGGAAATGATTTGAGTTTATATAGAGGAACCACGCTGCTTAAATTGCTTAATATAAGATCTTGTGCGGCTCACATAATAGCCCAGTAATTTGCTATTATTCTATAATTAAGCCCAAAGCCCTTCCCGCCTTATGCCTTTACGTTTGCCTATGGTTATAACCCCCACTAAAATTAAACCCCCTTTCTACCGCTCTCTTCTCCTAGTCCTGCTAAAATACCTAGTGTAAATATACTTCTTTTGTTTCTCTCCTATCTAGACTATCTCTTAGATTAACTGTAAATAGGACTAAGTCTAGATTAAGCTCGGATCTCTACTACTAGGCCGCCTTTAAAATTTCCCTAAAGGATGGAATAATATTATAGAGGAAGAAATAAGGGCTATAGAACATAGGATTATCCAAAAAGGAAACCAAAATGGGCGGTATATAAAAGGATGGCTCAATATTAACACTCTCTTACTATTAGCAGTGCTATATAAATATGAGCAGGTATGCTTATATAGTACCAAGTTTTTATATCTAATATATCTAACTCTTTATCCGGTATGTCTATAAGGCACCAAGTTGTTATATCTAACTATATATTTAGCTCTTTTTCCATTTCTACCGGATATTCCTTATAGGCTTTATGTTTACATATATACGTTGTTCCACGTTTTAGCGGACCATTGCTATAGTAACACTAGTAGCGATTACAATAAGCTTAACAATTAAAAAGGCTAGACTTATACAATACCAGACTAAATAGCTAGATATAGGAGATTAGGAGTAGCTGGCCCCTATAACTCCCGTTATAGGAAATCTATATAGTCCATATTAGTACTACTAAAACAGCGACAGTAGTTAAGGCCTACATAGGTTTACACTCGCACATTAAATACTCACAATTAGGGCACCTTTCCCTAAGTCCAGCTCCGTCACAACAGTGCTATACCTTCTATTAGACCATTTAATATTATTATAGAAGGATACATACGCAAATCTAGCGTTGCTGCGGCGACTGAAATTGTTATTATAGGGCCTATGGAATTATCTAATAGCAAAACTCACAATACGTGGTTTATAACTCTTAGGGTAATCTTTTTAGGCGGATTTAATAAGCGTATTTTCTTCCTAGTTAGATCTAGTACTAAGACCAAGCTTTTTAAGTTGCCCTAACAGTTATATATAATTTTCTATACTAGATATTCTTTACTAAGATCAAGAATAGGAAGGCCAAAAGTTAGAAATTTATAGGTAAATATATAGGGTAGCCTAAAAGGTTTCAGCCAAGCAGGTATTATAATAAATAACTTAAGCTAGCTAGTAGGTAAAGACACAGAAATATATAAGTAATCTATCTATTAAAGGTAGCTCTTAAGGATCTATATATACATAAGGAAGATGCTCAAATAGAAAAGGAGGGAGGTATAGGCAATAGAGATACATACTAAGACATACAAAATACAAGGGTAAGCACTAGGGTAGTCTAACATAGGGTACTAGGCATTAAAGACAATTATAAAACAATCTAAAGCACATCTAATTTAGGCCAATAGCTACTTCCATAGCCAATAAAAGGTAGAAGTCTTGGCACATTATATAAGCTCTTATTCTGCGGGCTATATATTATTATGCTATCTATAAGGCGTATATACTAGCTTCCAACCCCCTCCATTCCATTTACATTATCCGTCACTATCTACATTTCATAGTATAATCTACGTCGGTTAAGCAACTTAGTATAACTTCCCCTTTCTCTCGCAGACTTCTTAGTGTGACATCACTAATATTTTAGCCATTAATTTTAATGCTCTCCGTCTATTATATACTAACAACCTTCGCCTTCTTCTCCTTCGCCTCTAGCACCGCATCCTTCTATTTGTCCACTTGCTTAAGAGCTCACTAAGGCTCCTTCTTACGCGTTAGCAGGAAGCCCTAGATCTCAGCCAGTAAGAATTTGCCTTTAGGAATACAATCAGCAAAAGCATTAGCTAGTGCCCTTAGCGTCTTACTAGAGAGATAGTTATAAGCCAAGTACTTCCCTCCCTTAAATCCGCTAACTCCATTAATTTTATTAATACCATTAATATTATTAATCCCATTAATCCTATTTACCATCTCCGCCGACCCATTAAGGCTACCATTTAAAGTAGGCTTAAGCATGCCATTTATTAGACTAGACCTACTGCGCTACTTTAGGACCTTATTATTCTCGTTTAAGTATATATGGGTAAAGATGTCTTGAATCTAGTCGCGCGTTGCGAGTATAAACTTAATCTATATATTAACTCTACTAGGATAGATAAGGGCTTCGTCTAACTTCTCTAGATAGTTTATTATCATAATAAGGACTCTACCCTTATAAGTAGCGACGCTATTAATGGCGTTAAGTAGACCAGAAAGCAAAACACCCTATTTTATATTATTATTCTACTTATCTTAACGGTTCGCGGACTTAATCGCTCTAGCTAAGTTGGTAACATTTAACTCTTAGACTATCTTGCCTCCTTTAAAATCCGCCTTATTCTCTTCTTCCTTCTTGTTACTCTTCTTATCTCTTAGCAGACCTACGGTATTAATATCCTCTAGGAGAACAATACAGCGGTAAGGGAGGTTATTAAATAGCCAATTAAGGTCAGATTCTATAAGAGTAGGTTTAAGTAAAGAAATATAGAATATGTCTAGCCTAAAGATTCTAGCAAGAGTAAAGGAGAGCGACGTTTTACCAGTCCTAGGAGGTCCATAGAAGAGATAACCGCAATAGTATAGAATACCGCGGGTAGCGTACCAGCGAGGGCTAGACGGATGGAGATATTCATTAATATCCTCCATAACTTTAGTCTTTTACTTAGGGTTAAGTAATATAGTATCCATCAGACAGGAAGGTCTGGATAAGACACAGTCCTATAACCTAGCGCTATGTCCACGATCCTTCCCTACTGGCCATTAAATAACCATTATAGCCTTTTCCTTCTTAAGTAACTATGATTTTATATAGTTAAGTAGGTTTTTAATAGGCTCTATTAACTATCCAATACATCTCAGTTTAATGAGCTCTTTATTACCTCTATTTAGGGACCATAGACTAGCAGGTCTCTCTTAGCGCGAACGATTAAAGATAAATAGGCGGCCATTATACCAAAACCTATGTTTGCCAAAGTAGGGCTCGTAGTGGGGTAGCAGCTTAGCTGCCTACTTTCCAAAATTAAAGATTCCCTTCTCGTTAAGCGCCTCCTTATCATCGCTATCGTCCCCTTAGTCGCCGTAAATGGTTCCCAGTTGCGTGACAGCTTTCACTAAGCGAGAGATTTTCGATATGCGCTGCTCTGCAATCCATTAAAGTACACTGTTAAACATATTATCTCCATTATTAACAAAAACTAATAACATAAAGAACTGAGAGAAGAAAGAGAAAGCTTTATTCTATATATAGGTTGCTAACGTTACTATAGCGAACAGAATAAGACCGGTTAAGACCACTATACTAGCGTCAAAGCCGAAGGCATCTAGAATGAATTTGGAAATAAGACCGTATCCTAAAATAAAAGCCTTAAGGACATTTAAAGGGAGATTAGTTAGATTTATTTATACGCCATTTTTAAACGTATTAAAGCCTATAGGAAACTTAGGAAAACCCATCTTATCCATTAAATATTGTCTTAGAAGAGTAGATAAGAGGATTATCTTATATTATATATACATCTAGCTTTCCTTAGGATAATGTATAAGAGACAGGGGTTGTTTAGCAGTAGCTTAAGAGTATCAATTGCTATACAATATAAAATTAAAGTGAAAGTTACTTCCATGCCAAGATCCTACAAAATTCTTAAATTACATCAACTGTCTGTCTAGCATTAAGAGAATTCTTAATAAAGGATTAAAGGGTTTAAGGAACGTGGGCATTTTTAAGTTTCCATATTACCTAGGCATGGAGGCGCAGCCATATTAAAGGAGGCTTAAAGTCTCTATCGCCTAAGACATAAGTCCTAAGCCTAAGTTGGTAGTAACACCTAGTACGCCGGATATAGCCATCCAGTTTATAATAGGAAACGGTTCATTACTATAGGTGGGCCTTAATATAGCCCTATCACATTATCTAGTGGGTTTATAACAGACATAGATTAATTATCCACTTTTGGTTCTATAGCTAGCGGATACTGCGGGTATTTCCAGTATTAGATTTACGTCAACTAGCGCCACAGTAGGGACGCTAGTAAACGCTTTTCGGCCTTATGGGTATTAATATAACCAGCATAAACAAATACCGCGTATAATATGCTTAAGCTAAAATATGCCCTAAAAGGGCCTTATAATCCTACGACGCTAATGGCTAGTAATAGTTTAACCTTTTTTAATATTATATATAAACTCAGCCGTCTGCCTTTAACTTCTAACTACTACATTAGAATGGAAATAGGTAAGCAAAAAGGATATTCTATTATATACGGCCCCGTCGCCCGAATACTCAAGCTAAGGCATCCTACGATTAGCACTATATTAGGCTGTTAATAACGCCTTCCATACTATCTAGTAAGAAATGAATTGGTATACAAATAACAATAGATGGTAGTGACACAGTAATAAGCGGCAGCTAGAGCGTTATATATTAAGTAATAAAGGATTATTTATATAGAATTTTCTTTGCATAAAAGGGGTAATAGAGTTTTTATTAGTTAAACAGCAATGTATTTCTTAACCTACATTAAGAATAACCGCTCAGGATATTATATTTTATAGTTTTAAGTGTTTCCTAGGATAAAGAAGGGATTTCTTCTATTATCCTTTTAGTAATTAGGTAGGAACTAACTAATAGGGAGTGTTAATGCAACAAGGTAATAAAGGCAACAATATAATAGGGCGGTAGAACAGCAGGGCAACATCTATAAGAAGAGAAAGGCAACCGTATTTTCAGCCTAGTAACCGTTTAGTATTATAAGCATGCTAGCGAGCCTAGGACTTAAGAACTGTTAGACAATATAAAAGTAGAAATTAGCTCTAAGGCGGAATATAGATCCCGCTAGAAGATCTACATATAGGAGGCGTTAGTAGCTTTATTAAACTTGCTTATATATAAGCAAAGAGGCCTTAATAAATCGTAGTGGCCCACCCTATTATTAAGTCGCAGCTTTCTTATATATAAGCAAACGACTTTCTTATATATAAGCAAAGAAGACTTAATAAATCAGAATAATTTCTACTTATAGACAATTGGACCATTCCCGCTTTCAAAGGCTCATTCTATTAGAGACTTTCACCTTTCTTATATATAAGAAAATGAAACTTGCCTCGCATAAGTCTAGAGCAACTCTTTATAGTTAATTTATACCCTTGCGCGGGAATTGTCTCTCTCCCTAATCTAGGACGAAAGAAGTTATATTGTTAATTAATTATGTTTTCTTACTCCAGCTCCTCAGCTGCTTTAAACATATATAGAGACCATAGATCCCAGACGTTTGTCTCTTAGCTACTATACTTTACTTCTCTCCTCTACTTTATACTTAACTTAGAGAGTACTCTTTCTAAATATCCTGGTATTGCATTACCCAGGACTTGGAATACCCTAATAGTGCTATTTCTACTCTTATGCCCCCTTTAACTAAATAGTAGAGTCTAATATGCTCTAGTAGCCTAGCTCCTCCCTACCATAATTTAGCTAAATAGAAGTATCTACTATACTCTAGCACCCTACTTCCTTCTCCCTATAACCTACCTAGCTAGGAGGATCTACTACACTCTAGTACTTTACCTCCTTCCTATAGCGAGCGATCTAAATAGGAGGATCTATTATACTCCACCTCCTGTAGACCCCCTAAGGCCATTTAGGAACATTATATTCTACTAATCCTAAACTTGCTTCTTTCCTCCTAGGTATACTCTGCTTATAACCTTAAACTAGATCCTTAGTATCACCCTAAACCAGCTATATACCACATTTTTTTAGAGGATATATGTTCTAAATTTATATTGGACCAGGGGTATACGTTAGTACAGTTGTATTAGGAGGTCTGTACGTTCGACAAAGATTCCTTTAAGGTGTTATTACAGCCAAAGCAGCTTAAATTAAGCCGTGAGGTTTGCTTACTGGTGTTTAAAAGCAACATAGCATGTCTTCTACTTTTACTTTGGAACAAAAGGAAAGGATGTAATAGCCTAGAGGAAGCCGTAGTAAAACAAGTACCTATCCTTTTAGTTTTATGTGTACTAAAATTTATAAGCAGGCCATAGCCAAGCGAATAGTAATTGAGGAGGCAAGGAGTTATAATTTAAAGATGCGCACTGAGTGTTCTAATTATTCTGCTCTTTAAAAAGCTATGTACCATTAAAGAGTATATACTACTGGTTGAGTTAATAGAGTGCCTCTTAGTGGATTTAAGGATGACTTTCCTTTAATTAAGGTGCTGTAGCTAAGACTGATTATAGAATTATAGTAAGAGAGCATTAATAGAGCAGGTTCTTTGTATGTAATTAGTTGTAATTAGTATATTATTTTATTTACCATTATAAAAATAATTCTATAACTGTTAAATGCTTTTAATCCCTTTTCTAGATAGAGCAAGGTGGGAACAAGTAGTCAGAACTAGGCAATACTAGGCGAGTTCAGGCATACTCTATTGCAGTATATAGTCGTTATACCTTTTTATTAAGAACTCTAATACTAACTTCCATCTTCCTAGGTGGAATAAACTTGGTAAAGTGATTGGGAACGCGATGCTTTTAACTCCATTAATATACCTACACCCACAGCGCCTAATTTAAAGGCAAAAAGGTAAAACTAGTCGTTGTATATCCTATCCTTTATTTATATCGCAAATATGTTATCAAATTGATGCGAATAGTACTTAAATTTCCTTATAGTTTATACTTTTGGTTTAATATTACATTTCCTATACCAGCTGTTAACGCATATTTTAATTTAGGGTATTTTATGGCAGTAAAATACTACTGGTGGTACATATATGCCTTGACGCTTAACCGGTTAGTAGTATAGTGGTAGGCTTAGTAAGAGCGCCCAAAGCCTTCTTCTCCTTAAAAATTTTAACTATAAGTTTAATCCAAAATCGCTTCTTATTTCGCCCTTAGCTTATCCTTACTCCTCCACCTCTTATTTGCTCGCTTTGGGACTAATATATTATTATTTATTGCTTAACATCTGATTCGGATCCCTGTTAGGCCTATATATAGGGAGAAAACTCTCTAGGATAAATATACAGTCTGTTTATATTTGATAGAGAAAAGGGCCACAGAATATATCTCCTATAGCAGTTTTTTGGCCTTAGATGTCTCTTATGGGCCTCTTCTAATCTAGATAATTCTCTTATAATTTCCTTATATATATAGAAGTTCTCTGATGTCGTATATAACCTAACCACGCCCCACCAAAATGACTTCTTTTGTTTAGATTAGTATTAACGGGTTAACGACCAGAGGATAAATAGCCAAAGCATATAGGTATAAACACTTAGACGGATTCTCTCCATCCTAGCCGACTTAAACGAAGCTATACGCACTTTATAGTCCGAAGGCGCCCTTTACCTAAGAGGAGCTATAAAGAATAAACCCCCAAGCGACATAATTAGGGAGGATATTATTATTAATAATATAGACCTTCTAATTTTCTTTACGGTTAATAGATCGCTAATATACTATTAGGTTATTCGTTTAATACTCTTCTAGACTTAGAAGTTAATCTATATTACCAAATACACGCCTTAGATATTTACTACACCTTATAATAATAAGATCAAAGCAGACAGAAGATAGCCTCCCAAAGTTTCTTTAATATAGTGTATAGCTTTTCTGGGTAATAAAACATCTTATATAATAGAAGTTGGCAAATATACCCAGGAGCTACAGACAGAAGAAATGGTAACTTTAGTTATATAACCAGGCGATATGTATGTGCTATAGCTTAAACACTCTAGTTAATTCTAACTATGGGCTAGATTTATATGTCGCGCTTAGTTACCGCGCAACATTCCCTATATTATAAAGCAAGGTAAAGAGCAAGGCGAAGCGCAAGTAATTTTCGTTTACTACCTCTATTGTAATAAACCTCTTCTAGAAATGGTAAAATAGATTCAGCTAGCCAATTAAATAGTTAGTTTGGGTTAAAGGGAACGTTTTAAGGCACTTAAAAGGAGTAAATATATAGTTTAAAAAGCCTAATAAGCAAAAAAGTGGCTACAATATGTAGCGTTGTGGCGATATGTAGCAAAGGACTATTACCTTAAATTGGCAAAATTGAATTAATATACTTAAAAAGGCGTATTGCTTCCAATGCGTTAAAAAGGCTACTACGGTATTAGGCCGAACTTTTATAACTACACCGTGCGTGTTAGACTGTGCGGTGGCTTTATAAAAAAATGGTAATATACGTTTTAAAACTTTGTATGCCCCCCTTAATATGTTATTACGGCCTTATAGCGCTCCTTTATACTATCTATTAGTAAATTAAGTTAATCTATTGTAATAGGACAGGGTAAAAAAGGAAGGTAGAAAGAAAGTACACTATATTATATATAAACTAGTACGTTAATTAGTGTATTAAATTGTCAATGCGCTGCAGGGAGCCCCTACTGCTAACACCACATTTACAAAAGTTAGGCCGGATACAGTCGGCACTAAAATAATATAAACACTGTACACGGACGGAACGCCAAATATCGCCCACTACTAAAATCCTTATAGAAATCGATGCCACGATTATAAGAGAAGATCTTGGAGTTTAAGCGCTAAAGAGCTTCAAATTGTATAAATTAGCTAATATTATTAATCTATAATATATCCTGCCTTTCTAAAGTGCGCCTTTGCGTATATTCTATATACTTAACTAATTGCAAACTCTAAGAAGTTATTAAAGCTCTTAAACCCAGATGCTAGTATATAGTTCCTCTTAATCCAAGCCTTTAGATCCTTAAATGTTGCCTCAATAGGATTAAAATTTGGTGAGTATAGTAGTAGAAACTCTAGTATAACACCTAAACGTTTGCAAAGCTCTTAAAGACGTGCTAATTTATAGATAGATACATTATCTAGTATAATAATTAATCGCGGTCCTAAATATGGTATACAATTTAGTAATACCTAGTGCTCTACAAAATCTTTAAAAAGCGCAGCAGTAATAGCTCCCTAAAAGATAATATGGCTTATATAGCCCTTAACTGTTAATGCTGGTAGAATACTCTATCTTTTAGATCTTCTAAATAGCACTAATACCTCGCAATCTATCCCTATTAGTGCCTAGCCTTATTTCCTATCACTAGTCCTTTTATTCGCAGTAGACTTGTTAAGGAATATAAGTTAATTAGCCAACCACTATTTCTACCTACCCTGCCATACACTGCGGAGCGGTGCGCTACGTTAAGCAGTATACTTAGAGACTGCCTTTCTAGACCAGCAAGCGGCTTAGAGGATACAGCAGATAGTAGAGGGCGAGGTTTAGATATCAAATTCGTTAAACAGGAAGTCTTACATCTTATTAATATATGCGGTAGGTTTGTTATTAAGGAACTTAAGCAGTCTCTAAATAACAATATTAGCAGATACTTAACACTATACTAAGGCCTTATACCAGCTTCTAGTACTCTAGTAGAGTACTTAGTCTACCTAGCTTAATACTAAGTGGCGTATATAGTTGACCCCAAAGGTTAAAATTTAATTAGAGCTTATAAACCGAGTTTCTTAATACCTTTAAAACTTTTACTATATCGGTAATCGTCTTATTATAATTAAGTTAGAGTTTAATTTAATTTACAACCTTAATTAGGAGACAATAAACTATAATATAGTAAGCTAAATAATAATGGCTCTAGAAGAGTCCTCTATATACATCTATACGCGTTTCCTACTTATATAAGCAGACTTCCTTTGTTCCGCTTTTAGTTAGTCTCTATAGCAATTACTTTAGATTTAGTACCAATATAGGCCTATATTAAGGCCTATATTTGTTATAGTTAGATTCTATATTCTTATTCATTTATTCTAATATTATTTAGTTTATTACTAAATACAATTTATTAATTTCTATAAGGATTTTAGTAGTGGGTAATATTTAGCGTTCCGTCCGTGCACAGTGTTTATATCATTTTGGTGCCGACTGTACTATAGTATATGCGATTAACAGGACATGCTAATAGGCTACTAATAACGTAATAAAGTGTAGTATAGCGGGGTACTGCATTGCCCCCACTTTCTAAAAATGGAATGGCTGGGCGGCTTTATATTAGGCACCAACTTATTTTTACTCTTTTTCATTATACTTATTGCACTACATCCGCTGAATTTTTAGCCACGTTCCTTCGCACAATTCTATTACGTTAGGTTAACTTAGTAAGGAGCAGATACAGCACAAGCAAAAGAAATGCTTACTTATAGGAGCACTTACTGGTCGACTATTAGGCCTATAAGGCTAGTAAAGGGTACCTCTTTCTTATAATTCCCTAAGCGCTCTCCTATATGGCTATAAATTCAAAGACTAGCCTTTATAAACCCTTAGACTACAAAGACATTTGGCACTTACTATTATATACAAACGGTATATATAGAAGGGGCGAAGGAGGGGACCAATAATGTATCCAATAGTAAGCTGGAAAAAATAGTCTCTGCACTAGTAATCCTCTTAGTGGATTATATATACTTTTACTAAGTAATATATAGTGTGGATAGGATGTTAAGATAGATAAGAGTTACATAGTTAGTTATACTAATATAGTTAAGCAGGAAGATATTCTCGCAGTCTTTATTAAGAAGCAAAGCGGCGTTAAAGCTGTGTAAATACTTCCGCATAATTCAATTCGCATAGGCCTAGATTAAAAGGGGTAGGCTATCTTTCTAATAAATATAGATAAAAGATATACGCTTTTTGGTCAGCCCTTAATGCGGTTTTTCTATTACAGAGTTACTTAAACTAAAATATTCTATCAAATTAACTCCTAATGCCCTTAAACACAATATTATCCTTCTATTTCCTAAGTCAATTGTTATGTCTCCATCACCCATAAACTATAAAATTGTATATAAAATACGCTTAAAGGGATCAAACTTTGCTATAATAAAATTCAAGAGCTATTATACCGTAATTTCCCCTCTTTCTACAAACTCTACTAATAGTTAAGCTTTACTTAAATAATAAAGGGTAAGATTGCAAACCTAAAGAATATAATACATTATTATCTTTACAATGTGTTACAGGTACGCTTTTGTAATTTGAATTACTAATTAGGTCTAGAACAAGCTAGGCATCTTAGTTAAGTCCTAAATAGGTAATAGGTTAATTTTCTATTACAAAAGCAGACTTATTAGGAGTTACTAAATATAGGTATACCGGGGTTTAGGTGTTTAAAATCGGCAAGGATTTATAAAGTGCTATTACATTAGCTATAGCGTACCGTATATTAGTGGCCGACTTATAGTTTGGGTTGTGTTTTAGGATTTTTATAACTTATATGTTTATATTAAGATTTTCTAAGCTCCAGTTGCCTTAAAGATAATTAAAAGGGGTTATTTAATAGTAAGAGTCGCTAAATATTATTAAGGATAACTTAAGGGTATCTTACAAAATAATCTCATTGTCTCAGCTGCTGGCAGGATTGGCGCTACTATTCAAGGCAGTTAATAAGCTTAGTCCACGCTTTAGTAGAGTAGAGGTTAAAGATGGCCCAGGTATTACTAGCTAAGTCTTTACTAACTAAGCATTTATCAGCCAAGCTTTAATTCCCATTAATATTTCGTATAGTTTTAGGTATTTACTTTTACGGTGTTAATTAACTGCTTTTATAGTTATATAGAGTATCTGGCATATATTACAGTATTTTTACTCCAGCAGTTTGTAGTAGGTAGAATAGAGCGGTTCCTCTAATTTCGCTTTCTTCTGGGCATATATTAAGAGGGCCCCTATTATTATAAAAAAGGCATCGCACTCCTTAGCCTTGCAATAGTACTTCTTCTTACGCCTCTTTTTACGCCTTAGCTTACCCGCCCCCTTTATTAACTGCTATATACCAGCCCCTAGGGCACCCTCTAGTAAAATAGTTCCCCTTTTAGAGCTAGAGCTAGAGCTAAAGCCAAATCTAGAGCTAGAGTTAGAGTTAGAGTCTTCTTATTATAATAAATTCGCACTCTTATATGTGTCTCTAGGAGACTCTATTATGGAAGTTTAACCTATTGCCTGGTTATTATAAAATTTAGCCGTAAGATGTAGTGCAAAATGTTCTCTTACTATACTCTTAGTTTTGGAGATGCTCCATTACAATAATAATATGAGAAAAGTACGATGGGAGCATTAACTAGGAAGAAGACAAGCTTTAGTATTTATATTATTCTAATAAAAATATTTAATGCCTTCCGTTTACCTCAGTAAGCTCAAACGCGATTCTATTAGTCCAGATTTTTAATTGGTCCGCAAGCTAACTAACTACGTTTATATAAAACCACCTTTAGTAAATCCATAGATATCCGCGTTGCGGAGGTTACAGATAACGTAACTTATAGGGTTTTGCTTATCCCTAGGTTTTACTTACACTAGTAAACCGCTTACCTTTTTAGGCTAATAGGATTCCTAAAGTAGAATATTGCCACCTCCAAACTTTAAACATTAACTTATTAGCAAGCAGGCTACCCACCAAAAATTGCAAAAATTGCAGTATAATATCTTAACAACCACTTAATAATAACTTCTAAAAATTTAAATTTAGACTTTTATATACGCTCTGCAGTTCCTATTAAAGTTACATAGTAATTAGTTAAGTGGTTTTTAAAATATTATAATTTAGGGGTTAAAATAAGGCTAAAATCCTATATCTTAAAAACCACTTAACTAATTACTATACAACTTTAATAGAAGCTATAGAGTGTATATTAAAGTCTAAATCTAAAATTTTAGAAGTTATTATTAAGTAGTTGTTAAGATATTACACTGCAATTTTTACAATTTTTGGTAGGGAATAAGGTGGCCTACTTACGCATTTTAATATTCAAAATAAGCAAAACCTAGGGATAAGCAAAACCCTATAAGTCACGTTATTAGAATAACTCAACACTAATATTTTATATTATTTCCCAAAGTTAATCGATTATATAACAGAACCTAGGCTTTTAGAATATATTATTTTTATCACTTAGGTATTTTCAGGTCTTATAATTAATTTCATTAAAAAAAAAACGCGTTATTAGCAATTCTATAACCATATATAACTTTATTAAATACTAGCTAATATATATAAAACCTATATAAATCTATAATAGCTACCCTAAAGAACCTTAGGAAGTTATTATTTAAATAGGCCATATAGAGGCTCCATATATAAAAGCTCTATACAAAGCTCTGCGTACGGAGGCTCTGCACAAAGCTCTACACAAAGTTCTACATATAGAGGCTCTGCACGAAGCTCTACACGAAACTCTATATACGGAGGCTCTACACAAAGCTTTACACAAAGCTCTGCATATAGAGGCTCTATATAAAGCTCGCACAAAGCTCTGCGTATAAAGGCTCTACACAAAGCTCTACACAAAGCTCTACACGAAGCTCTACACAAAGATTTTATATAGAGCCTCCGTAGTAGAGCCGTCGTACGCAGAACCATCGTACGCAGAGCCGTTATACAGAGCCTCTATATACAGAGCTTCGTGCAGAGCCTCCATACACAGAGCTTTATGCGGAGCTTCATGCAAAGCTTCATATAGAGCTTCGTGCAGAGCTTCATACAGAGCTTCGTATAGAGCCTCGTATAGAGCCTCCATACATAGAGCTTCGTGCAGAACTTTATATAGAGCCTCATATAGAGCCTCTATACGCAGAGCTTTATGCAGAGCTTCATACAGAGCCTTATACAGAGCCTCCATACGCAGAGCTTCGTACAAAGCTTCTATAAAGCTTCATACAGAGCTTTATATAAAGCTTAGTACAGAGCTTCGCGCAAAGCTTCATGCAGAGCTTCATATAAAGCCTCCATACGCAGAGCTTCGTGTAGAGCTTTATACAGAGCTTCATGCAGAGCTTCGTGTAAAGCTTTATGCAGAGCTTTGTATAGAGCCTCTATACACAGACCTTCATATAAAGCTTCGTGCAGACCTTCATGCAGACCTTCGTGCAAAGCTTCATGCAGACCTTTAAGCAGAGCTTTATATAGGCATTTATATGGCGTTTGTACAGACGTTTATACAAACATTCGCGCAGACGTTTGTAGCCCCCTATAATAGTAGTAATAAGCAGCCTAAAGTCCTTAGGTGGTTATTATTTAGGTAGGCTGTAGGCGATTTAATAAACACATCGCCCTTTAACGGCGCTTTTTACTAGATATCGTAGAGGCGTATAAAGTAAATATACTTATCGATTATAGAACTGCTTCTGCGGATCAATTTAACGGTATTTCTAAGATAATAGCTGTTATAGGGTGGTAGATCAATTTCGTTAAAAAAGGTAACTACTCTATATATAAAATAAGTCGGATCGCCTAAGAAACCTTACAAAAGTCTCTTAGACCATAGAATTAACTTTTTAACAAAAAAGATTAGCGATATCCGCTTGCAAATATACGTATATCCGCTAATTAATTCTATAGTCTGAGCTTGCTAAGGTAAGCCTTCTATTAGTATCACCGGCTTTACCTTAGTAAGCTTAGACTTACCTTAGCAAGCTTAAACTATAGAATTAATTAGCGGATATACATATATCTATAAGCGGATATTGCTAACCTTTTTTATTAAAAAGTTAATTCTATAGTTTAAGGGACTTTTATAAGGTTTCTTAGGCAATCCAACTTGTTTTTGTTAGCGACTTAGTTAATTAAGGCATAAGCACCATAAGAAGGACGCATGCAAGCCTATATAATTAGATTATCTATAAACGAGGATCTAAAGCTAGGGAAAGAAAAGGAGAAAAAGAACAGCGCTGGTTAAAGTAGGGTTCTTTTATACGGTCCTCTAGTCACGTAATTATAAGTTCTGCTATTTTCTGCCAGTACCGTAACAGTTTTGTATATAGAGCAGTTACCTTATTATAGCACTAGCAAATTTACCATGCTTATACCTGAAATTTGTAACGGTGCTAGAGCGTATTACCTGCTACTTTACCATTTCTTAGGCAAGTTGCCGTTTCCTAGGGTAATAGAAGAATGGCCGTGATACAAAATAAGCGGCCAAATATTAAACAGAAGAATATAGTGGCTAAAATAAGCATCAAAACCAGCCCTACAATTAAGCAGTTCTGGATATATACAGAAGTAACTTTCATTAAAATCCCTTCTAGAGATTAAAGGTCATTAAGTTGGTCTCTAAGCACCATACGGAATGTCTCTAATAGTCGCGCTACTGTTTTGCATAGTAGCTGTCGGAATATATAGACAGAGGTTATATTGTCTCTAATTAATCACCCTTATAGTGACTTATTAGCCCCCTACTTAGGCACTACAATCCTTACAATCCTTTGCTATTAAGAAGAACAACTATTATACTATCTACAAACTATAGCTATGTGATATTACCTTATATAACCAACACTGATTAGTAGTTAACTTCACTATTATACTACAGAACAGCTAGGTATTACTAAAAAGAGATAAGCCACTATACCAGTACTACTTATACTAGAGGAAGCTGTCTTTTAAGGTTAGAACTGGTCCTAAACCTTAAATAGAACTCTTCCATAAATCTAAGGATCTAAAAGGCTAGAACTGGTCCTAAGCCTTTCTAAGATTATAGATTCTTACATCTATTACATAAAACAACATGCTTTACAAGTCTTCGCAATTTAAGGTCAGAACTGGTCCTAAGCCCCATAATTGCAAATTCTTATCACAAACGCGTACCAAACTATAAACGCGTACTAGATAACAAATATATATCACGAACGTGTACTAAACGACAATCCCTACACTAAACGACAACCCCTATACCAAATGATAATCCCTATACTAACAACACTTCCCTTTCTCTAAAAACATGGCTATAGCTATTCTAAATAACTAAAGAAACTCCTTACTACTAGGGGTAGCTACGTACGCGAAACTTATCAATAAAGATTGGGACGAATTTACTATTAACATAATAACTTATACCGCAAAACAAGTTAACGGCTTTCTCCTACACCGTATTCTATTTTACCAAAGTAAATACTACGCCGATTTACAGCTATGGGAATATTTTAGGGAGGATTTTATAGGATAGACTGCCGACACCTAGGCACTTAGCAATATTTATATTATTTAGGATTTTCGAGACTTCCTATAGAAGAATGGAGTGTTTATACCTATAAATGGGGGTACTATTAGAGATAATATTCAGCAAGTCCTTAACGTAGAAGAAGAGCATAAATAGACTCTACAAGAGATTAAGCACCAAAAGAAGTTTAACTCTTAAGGGAATCCTAATAACGGACAGCCATAAGTAACACTATAGATAGCCTTAGGCTATTAAACACCTTAAGTTCCTTAGGCTGCCGTATCTTAACCTATACCTTAAGCTCCGCATTAAGCTCCGTATTAAGCTCTGCAATAAGCTCCAAAGTAACCTCTATAGTAACAACCTCTATAGCAACCTCCGCAACAGCCTCCGCAGCAATCTCCGCAAAAACCTCCGTAAGAACCACCACAAGAACCTCCGCAGCAACTATAGCAGCCATAGCAATCTCCATAGCAACCTCCGTAACAACCTCCGCAGAAACCTCTGCAGCGACCACAGCAGCTACACATATATACACTACCTAAACTGGCCGTGCTTAGTGTGGAGTAAGGACCTAGGCAAGGACCTAGATATAGCAAAGAGGTAGCCATAATTACAGAGATCTATATAGACAATAAGTTGTTTATAGCTTGCCAGGGAGTTCCTGCCTATAAAATTGCCGTCTTAAATCCTAGAGAAGACTTATCTCAGTTAATTAACAAGTTACAGTCTTTAATTATTATATAGAAGAAGGAACACCCTAGTTAAGGAGTATATACTACCTTTTATACAGATCGCCACTACCACAATTAAGATCAAGGCCGAAACTATCACCAAAACTTTAGCCGTAATTAAGCACCCTACGGACAATATAACAAAGGGGTAGATTAAACAAACAAACTTATTATAGAACCACCTAACGCTTACACCGTACTGCTACCTAAATCTAATAACTGTCGCGCTAATACGCCTATAAACTAACCCTATAATAAGACTCCGTGCTGATCTGCCTACGGAACCAACCCTACACTAGCACTGTACTGCCATATACTATTAACAAACTGATAGCGCCGCTATGCCTGCTATTACGATACTGATCGCGCTAATACACCTACAATCTACTAACTAAACGATCGTGCCTATACGCCTACGATTAACCGACCGATTAATAGACAAGCTCTATATCTAACCACTATCACTACCGCCGCTAGTACCGTACTACTACCTAAACAGACTTTTACTACTTCTACCTATAGCTAAACTAATACTTTGCTGCCTTTCTGCAGCGCTATAAGCACAAAGAAAGAACTGCCAGTATCGGAATGTATAGATAGAGGTTATATTGTCTCTAATTAGTCACCCTTATAGTAACTTATCAGCCCCCTACTTAGGCACTACAATCCTTACAATCCTTTGCTATTAAGAAGAACAACTATTATACTATCTATAAACCATAGCTACGTGATATTACCTTGTATAACTAATAGTAGCCTTTTCCCAGTAATGCGCTCCAAACACCCCCTTATAAATACCATCTTGTGACTCTTCTAGAGCTCTTTTATCTTCTCCACTAAGTAGTAAAAGATTAACGAACAAGTATTAGGTGGCATTATCCCTTAATAACATTAAAACCTTAAACAAACTGGAAATTATACTTTGTATTAGATAAATACTTCTGTAAGTTTTTAAGCCATTATATAAACATAGAAAGGAAGCCTGCGCTTAGTTTATTCTATTTTGGAATTTCAATTACTTTATCTAGGAAAGAAGCTATACCAATAGGGAGAATTGTGTTCTATTTGTTATTATAAAAAAAGTAGATTGTTCCATTAAACACCTTAACTAGGTACGTTCCCTTTCGCTATATTAGCCAATATATTTCCTTAAACGTTCCAATGGCAATCCAGAAAGATTCTTTATCTATTAGAGAGTTTTCGTATATCCGTATTATATTAGGATGTTGGACATAGTTATACGGCATAGGGAGTGTAGGTTCAATTAAAGCGAGATTTAAGGCGACCGTAGAATCCTTAAAAATGGCGTCCAGAAGATAGACCGCTACTACTATTTTAGCCTTTACCCATTAAAATTATGTCTCGTAGGCTCTAACCTAACGTACTCTTTTAATATTATTAAGGATTTTTATAGTCCTCTTAACACCAAGCCAGCTTATTAACTTGGTATTATTAATAAAGCTAGAGAGCTAGAGAATATATTATTACCTCTCTTATTTATATTAATCTAACGTAATGTTAGAGGACTGCTCTCCAGAAGTAGGAACAGGCATTTTATGGATACTATATAGGACGGTTAGCTACGACTATAAAGTAAGTAGGCCGTAGTTAGAAATCCGGTCCTACTTTATAGCACTATTACCACGTACAGTATCCAGATTCTTGCTATTGTATAATAAAAGGTATATTAGACCTCTTTGCTACTATATAAATAGCTAATCACTTTTTAAGAAGCTATAACAGCGTTCTCTTCCTATAGCAGTACCAGGCAACAATAAACGGGCTATATAGCCGCTAATAGAAACTTTCTAGAAAACCTAATACAATACACTACAGTTATTCTAAAACGCCGTAGAATACGGCTGAATACAGTATAATATATATAGGCTAGTGTGCGTTAGTGTACGCTAATGCACACTAAAATACTACACTAAAGCGGGAAGCTGTTAAGGCCCTTACTTCCACCTAGCGAAACTTCTGGAATATACGTTCCTTAGGGAAGTATATCTTTAAAACTTAAAACTCCTTCTCCTATCCTTATAGATACTGGCTAGCGATTAGGTCAGGTTACTAGTAATATATATATTTTAATTAAATCTCTATGTTTAAAAGTCCCCTTGCCTAGACAAGAGACTGGCGGTAGAGTAAAGAACTTAAAGGTAGCATAAAATACGCTTCCCTATATACATTTAAGCGTCTTCTCATCTTATACCGTCTGGCGATCCTAATTTAAGCCTTAGACATCACTACCTATAACACTAACAGTGGCCCTACATTCTATTAGTATCTAGAGCATGGCTAGAGGCGAGGCGATATAAAGATAACGCTTTTATAGGGGATATTTAGTAGAAACGCATTATCTAATATTATTAACGGATATGCTCACTAAGGCTTTGCGGGGCTTAGTTAAATACTAAGCTATAATAACCCAAAGTGCGGGAACACCATTTACAGTCTCTGGTCGTGTAGGCTAAAAATGTAGTGCGTATATAGGATTCTAGTATTATTGGAAAGCTATAGGCAGTATTTATTAGTTTATAACTAATCGTAATTATTAGCTTTAGTTTGTTCCGTAATATATAAGGCTTAAAGGGAGCGAGGCTCCAATGTAGCAAGGCTCCAATACAGTAATGCTAAAGGAGCGCTAGGTAAGGTGTAGCTGCGAAAGCAGGTTAATTATTAGGTTGGTTATACACGCGCCTATAATTAATTACGTGGCTAATCCTATTTCCTAAAAATAGGTTTTAGTTCCCAGAACTAGATCTAGTATATATTATAAGGGAAACATATCGTTATTGCTATCTCCTTAGCAACGCCTTATTTATTCCCTTTAGAATGTAACCCTTACTAGTGTCTATTTTATATGGGTGACAAGCGTTTATCTCTATTTATTTACACCAGATACAAAAATCCCCTACAATATACCCCTTAGAATTAGATTAAATTAATAGCAATTCCCTCCTAAGTCGGTTAGGTTTTAATATATCTTATTAGCTCTGGGGCATTGCAGACCTTATTACTTCTTTAAGAGAAGCTGACCATAACAAGCATTGCAGCAAAGGTTGTTCTATTAATTATAGCGTGTAGCTACGAGCTTCGCCGTCTTCTGCTTATTATATTAATGGTACACAAAACTGGTAGACAAAGCAAGTTAATACAATGTCCATTTACCTCGCGGTTTGTATTGCTTCACCACTTTGAACAAGGGCGGCACTATATTTTAGTCGCTAGGTTCCTAAAGGATGCTAGTAACATTAGTGTCTTAAAAGGGCTCTAAAGCCTTTTTCTTTATAAAAGGATGTGTGGATAAAATATACTAAATTTTAGACTATTACGCTAGCCCACAGCTAAATTAGCCTAAGCGGCAGTAGGGACCTTTAGGGAACGCAAGGGTTCCTACTTACATCCTTACAGATAGATAACTTAGCTAAGATATTCTGCCGTCTAGATATTACCTCAGCGAGCTCAGACGTAAATTTAATTGGAGTAGATATTCCTTCAGCCCATTAGCAAGCTAACTAACATCTACCAAAATCACATCTAAGAGCGTTTAGCGAGTTTTGTTAAAATTATCAATAATTAGCAATTTTATAAGGGGATTTCCTCTACTACATAATAAAATAAAGGTTTTAAAAGTTCATAAATGAATCTTAGGGGGCTACTTTATATATTAAAGATCTCTAAATTACATTATCCCCTTCCAAATTTAAGATTAATTTCGTGAAAATTCCTATTGTTAAAATTATTAATACTTTTAAGTACTTTTATATACAAGCCCATATAAAGGTATAAAAGCCTAAAATCTTATAATTTATAGAGCTAGATCTCCCAAATAATTTAATATAATTTTTATTTTAAAAAATATTATAGGGATGTTAATCAATTTTATTAGGGTTTATAAGTGTTAGTATCACCTAAGTACACTTAATTAGCCTATTAACTAATGGTTTAATTCTTGTCTAATAGGTAAAGAAAGCAGAGGATCATAAGGATCGCGGTGCCTAAGTAGGGGGCTAATTAGTCACCATAAGGATAACTAATCAAAGATATAACGACAATACGTCAACGACACGTAACCACATAACTTCTGTCTATATATTCCGACACTAGCAGTTCTTTCTTTATGCGTAAAACAGCTATCCTAAGACACATAACCACGTAACCTTTATCCATATATTCTAACACTAGCAGTACGGTGCTAGCGACGGGGTTGTATTCTAGGGAGCAAAGCTCTACCTAGTCATATTTAGGTCGCGGGCGTATCAGCGCAACAGCTGTCAGATTTAGGTAGCGGTACAGTACGAGTATTAGGTGGTAATAGTGGTTAAACATAGAGCTCGTCTATCGGTCGGTCGGTAGATCGCAGGCGCATCGGCACAATCATTCGGTCGGGTCGTGATAGCAGGCGTATTAGCGCTATCGGTTAGTCAATATATTATATACATATCAACACGATTATTATCTATTTAGGTAGTAGTACGGTACCAGCGATAGGGTCGTTTGGGTAGCAGTATAATGCCAGCAATAGGGTCGTATTCGTAGGCATATCAGCACAAATTCTTGTCTGTCCGTAGGCGTATTGGCACAGCAGTTATCTCGTTCGTAGGTCGCGGGTGTTATAGGCACATGCTAGCAGGTCTCAATTCCTCTAGCGGAGTTATAATTGTCGTAGATACCGGTAGATTCGAGAGGGCAGAGAATAGGGAGCGCGCTAGCGTTATAGGCGCGCTATTGACGTGATTTTCGACGTGGCAGGGTGTCAAGCTTATATAGGGTGCTCTTCTAGAGCTAGTTGCTTCTTTAGCGAAGCTAGGTGCTTTAGTGCTGCTAATACTACTAGTATGCATCACTACGCTAGAGTACTGCGCAAGGCTATTGGGTTATTAGGTATTGGGTACTACTAACACTACTAGGTTATAGGATACTGCTAGCGCTGCTAGATTATTGGGTATTAGGTACTACACAAGGCTATTAAGTTGCTGTGACGCTAGAGACTGCACGAGGCTATTAAATGTTAATTTATATGCTAAAACGCGTACTAGGTATTGGTTTGCTGCTAAATTGCGTCACTACGTGCCGAGGCGCGTTACTATACTAGGGTACTGCATAAAGCTGCTAAGTAATTGGATGTTGGGTACTATTAAAGCTAGTGTGCTATATACGGCTAGAGCGCTGCCGTAGTACTACTAAAGTAGCTACTAAGGTAGCTGCTAGGGTACTGCCCAAGGGCTATTAGATGTTTGTTGCTGTTAAGCTAAGGGTACAGCACTTAGTAAAGAGGTCATACTAGGGGTTAATACTGTTAAGCTAGGGGTACGGCGCTCCATAAAGAGGTCATACTAGGGGTTGATTTACTGCTATAGAATATCTTATACGTTGCGTATTTGTCGTATATTCTAAGCTGCTAGGGTTAGGTGCTGCCGGAACTACTAGGTGCTGGTTTTGCTACTAGGTACTAAAATACTGCTTATAATTAAACAAAGCTACTAGGGCGGCAGTGAACCTTATTACTCTATAGCCAACTAGTAAGGTTGACTATTAATCAATATCAGTATTACCTAAGTGCACTTAATTGGCCTATTAACTAATAGTTTAATTCTTGTCTAATAGGTAAAGAAAGCAGAGGATTATAAGGATTACAGTACCTAAATATGGGGCTAATTAGTCACCATAAGGATAACTAATCAAAGACACAATGACGACACGTCGACAATATATAACCATATAACTTCTATCCATATATTCCAACAGTGAGTTTTCCTTATTAAAAAAAGCTCATACTTCTATACAAATCTCGCCTAATAAGAAATCGATTAAATATCTAAAGGAGTTCAGCGCGCCAGCGCAATCGATTTCTTAGTATAAGTCCACTGAGGTAAGTCTAGATAAACTATATTCTTCTAAGGCGGTATAGTAAACAACACAATACAGCCATTTCAATAATATCGTTAACTCGCTTAGAGCCGAACGTCGCGCATTTTCTACCTATTACGGTACTGGCAGAATACAGCAGAATACAGTAGATTTCGGTCACGTAACCAGAGGATCTTATAAAACTCTAAACAGCGCTACTACTCTTCTCCTTTCCTTTCTCTAGCTTTAGATCCTCGTTTATAGACAATCAAATCATATAGGCTTGCGCGACCCTCTTACCGTGCTCATACCTCGATTGACTAAGTCGCTAATATTGGCGAATTTTACTAATATTTCCAAAACGGTAGTATACCCCCTATAGCCCTACCAATATGGCTCTATATTTTATAAATAAAAGCTTATTTTATAGCTCTATTTAAGGGCTATAAAATAGGTCTTTATTTATTAAATATAGAGCTGTATTAGTAGGGCTATAGGGGGCAGCTATAAAACTTAAATTAAGGCTCTGCGCTAACTAATCCAACTCCTCTATTCCTAGAAATAAGCACCCCCTATAACTCTAACAAAACAGCCCTAAATTATATAAATAGGGGCTAGTTTTATAGCTCTTGCAAATATTAAAATAGCTATAGTCTTACCAAAGGTTATATAACGGCACGAATTTCATCCACAACTATTATAACGCAGCTCCTTACTTTGCTCTATCAATGCTATAGATTTTCTATCCAATTAAGGTAACCTTGCATGAAATTCCTAATTTTTCCCAACTTAAATTTGCAGAAATTAAGGGCATAATAAGCGTATAGAGCTAATCTGCTTCGTCCCACTACCGCAGCCTCTTCTTTAATATTATGGGGAAGTTCTCCGTCGGTTATAACAAATAGTTTATATTAATGCGTCTAATCTAGTAAGTAGTGGTTTATAAAAAGTTTATCTTTAGTTTAAAAATGGTAGAATATAACACCAAGTCCAAAATCTGACTTAAGAACCTGTTAAAATAGTTTCAGAATTAGTAATATAAAATTAAGGTCAGGTCATACCTTTTTATAAGTATTTAGGCACGCGGCGGGTTTATTCCAATTTCCTTTTATCTCCTAGTATAGAAACAGGTCCCTATTTGTTTAAACTATACAGGTTTTTAATTGGCCGGTAAAGGCTTTCTAGTAAGATCCTAGTGATAAAAGCATGCAATCCTTGTCCAAATCAATAATAGAGAAGTAGAGTAGTTATAGTACGATTTATCTCAATGTATTTAGACCTATTTTATTCACTCTTTCCCATTTTGGGATTAGCATATACGCGCTCCATAAGAGTTACCACTAATATGTAAAATAGACCTCTTCTCCCTCTAGACACCAATAACACAACTAATTAAGTAATTGCTATATTATAGCTACCAAAGTGCTACCAATACAATGTGTACTTAAAGATAAGCACTAAGGCATATAGAATTTACGGGAACTACCTACTCCATATTAGCAGGACAGATGGATAATATATTAGGGAGAATATGGTTTAAACCTTAGTTATTAATTATTAAATAGTAAACTCCTAAGCCCATTAGCTTGACTAATTTACTATCTTATAGGGATATAACTTATCTCGAATATTATTAACCCGAATTAGGTCCTTACTGCCCCAACTTAGCTACCTACCCATTGACTTAGTCATTAAGTTAGTTATTAACTTAGTTACTAACTCGGTTACTAACTCCTTATTTCCATTACCACCCTCTACCCCCCTTACCTGTCCTATTTCCTACACCTTTCTTATATATATATAGAGGTCTTAGAACCATATTTTAATAAATAGAGTCCTTATTTAATTTCTATAATTGGTGCACGGATATCCAATCAACAAATATACTAAGTAGGTAATTAGATATTCCTACCTTTTAATTACTCTATTTATTCGCAGTTGCAAGGTGTTGGTTACACAGGGTAACTTACCAATAACAACTACTTAAGTAGGTTACAGTGATGTTAGTTAATAAAGCTTATTTATTAAAATAAGGGAGGGCGAGGAGCATAAGGCTCCTCCCTACGCTAGTATTACGGCGGCACGTGATAACACGTAATAACCACTTGCCTTATTCCCGACACAAGGTCTTAAATGTAAAAATAATACACGCACGCGTTGGAAGATTAAAATATTTTTAGTTTCTATCCGGACTATTAGCGAATTTATTAAGAGGTAATTGGCTATAATATAAAGCTTATATCCCTATTTATCTAGTTAAATATACCAACCCCTATCGTTATAACCTCGACTTCGTTCTTTAAAAGCAGCTATATAAATCTTTAAATTATTATGGATTATAAGCACCTTATCGCCCTAAAAGGTTCTAGAGAACATCCGTTTACTTACAACATTAATTATGGCTAGTAAAGAAAGCGAAGAAGCAGCTAATCCAGACGCACTATGCAAAAAAGCACAAAAGAGCGCATAGTTATGCTTAAGGGAATGGTCACTGACTAAAATACTAAACTCGCCACCCTGCGGCACAAGGTCATTTCCTAGGAAGGGCTGCTTTAGGCCAAAGAGTTCTTTAAGGTTCTTAACAAAGACCTAGCCTTTACATTTTACTCAAAATCCGAAAAGATGAGAGAAATTAACGCTAGACTTATATAGGAGGTCTCCAATAGAAATAAAGACCTATTATACGCTAGAGATTACGAAGAAAAACTTAAAAAACAGCTTAGATAGCTTTAGCTTTAGCTTCAGCTTAGCGCTACGCGTACATTGTTCTTTAAATATTTATATCTTACCCCAGCTTAGCGGTCTACTAAAATAGATACTCTTTATACTTCTAACGCCTGGGCCGAACTTTGTAATCGGCCTATAACATTAAATGCAACCCCTAACTTAATAAGTAAGCAATTAAACACTAGCTCTATGTATTTAGTATTAACTTAAGACTTAGGATTTATAGAGATAGAGTAAAGCTAGATTAGTTACAAGCAATAATTACCCTTACATAGGGGCTGGGTTTAAGTATTTGCTAATACTAGCCCTTTTCACGTAAGGCATTAATTATATTTGTATAAAAGAAAAGGAATTCCCCTTAGCCATTTAGATGTCTTAAAGGGGGGTTAAGTAATTTGGGCGCTGGAAGCCTACAAGTTAGCCTAGGTATAAAGAGAAGCAGTAATCTTTGTTTTAAGTACACGTCCTATCTATAATAGAGTAAAGCTTCGGTATATAGTTCGTTATATATTTTATTCCACTGGAATAGAAGCAATTTATATAATTCTAAATTCTGCTTTTGTCCTAACCTTTATAACAACGCTCTAGAATTAGGATATTTATTACTCTAATACGTGATCTATAGAGAGAGCCCGTATTAACCATTATTTAAATTTATACGGGTATTTAAAGTGGATATTCTGGGTACGGCGATAATCTTCAGTCCTTTATATACAGAGTGGGGTTAAGAATTGGATTGAGGCTCTTCTAAGTAATATTAACTAAGATCCTAATAAAACCTGCCTTATCTTATTTACTTTTGTTTCTAAGGCATTAGTAAATAATAGTCTTACAAGCCTTTTTTGGGAAGGGATTAGAGAGATATAGATGTAAATAATTGAGAAGAAGTAGGCGTGGGAATTATATAGACCCTAAAAACCAGTTAAGACCCCTTAGTGGAGTGCTGCTAATATGGCACAGCTTAAAATATAAGCGGCTTTTTACTAATAGATAGCTGAATTTGTTACTAATTAATAGGAATTCTTTATCTAATAATCCTTATAAATTATGCTATTTGAGGCTAGGCTAATTATTAATCAGCTAGAAAGTTACGTGTTTAGCTATATAAATATACTATTAATTACTATCTACTATACCTAACCATTCTAACTTACAAGTTAGCATAGTTAAATTTTAGAATCCTATAGTAACATATTATGCCCCTATTTTATAGGGCCTTGGTTTGGAGTATAGTAGCTAGGGTTTTAGTTCTTAATAAATATATACTAAATATATTACAACCTAATCTTACCCTCGCATTACAAGCAGCTGTGCCTTTAAAGGAGTGGCGCTTCCTTGCTTAATCAATTCTAATTAATCTATATTCGAATTTATAAACATGCGCCCCTATACTTAAGACACTTTTTATTAACTTGATCACCCTCGAACTCTAGTCTGTATAAGAAGAAGTGGAAACACAGGTAATATTCCAATAGAGACTGGTCTTTTACCATCTATTATACTACAATAGTGTTCGTATTAAGGCTTTATCGTTATAGTAATAGAGTAAGTGAACCTTTTCCAGAGCTTTCCGGACCTATACAGGAGTAATTGGTATAATAGCATTTATGTTAGGAATATCCTCTACACTCCTCCCTAAAGCAATTCATTGCCGTTTAAGGATTATAACCCCCTCTATACCACTAGCTCCAGCTTTAAGCGGAACAAAGAATTTAATATTAATAATTATCCTTCTCCGCCTAATACGGATGACTAGGTAAGCAATACTTTAATAGCTCTAGAAAATATGCTATTATTACCTCCGCAAACCCACAAGTGGATAAACAACGCTAGAAAGACTTTAGTTGCTAGCGCAGTCCTACCCTCGTTAATAACAAGAAAGCCCCCCTACTATCTTAAAATTTATGGCCAAACTATATAACCTAACGACCTATTACCTAAGCTGTATTGTGGATTGTAGAGCTCTAGAACTAATTCAATTCCACTTAAATAAATAAGAGTCTTGCCTTAGGAAATAAGAAACCGTTTACCCCTGCTATAAGCTTAGCAATCCCCCCTAAAACGATATAAGGCGTCTCTAAAAGCCACTACTAGCACTGCAACTATACCAGAAAAGAAAACACGCCGCGGCTGTAGACCTCTTGGTGTCTCTAAGGAAGATAGTGCTGCTAACCCTACCTTCTTAGCTAAGTGCGAAAGCTATCTTAAAAGGAACCGCATTGCAGCGCATAAGTGCTAATAGAAGAAGAAAGAGTGAAATTAAGGCCTTTTTATTAAGCTTTCTACTTATACCTTTCTATTTCCTCATCTGCTCTCGCCTTGTCGCCGTTATAGATTGTTACCTTGCTATACAAGATCCTGCCACTACTAAGGATCAATTAATCGTGCCTAATGTGCCCTAGATATTCTATTGACCTGAATTAGGTCCTTACTGCCCTAACTTAGCTACTTATTATCGACTTAGTTATTAAGTCAGTTAGTGAGTTAGTTATTAAGTTAGTTATTAACTTGGTCAACTACTCCTCGATTTAATTACCACTTTTTACCCTCCTTCTCTTTTCTTTCCTACCCCTTTCCTTGTGTATATATAGAGGTCTTAGAACCATATTTTAATAGACAAAGTCCTTATTTATTTCCTATAATTGGTGCACGGATATCTGGTCGATATATTCTTGCAATCCGCGCTTATTTAGTAGCGTAAAGATACTACTTAAGGATCATCACTCTCGATTGCAGATAGATATAATTAAGGCAAATAAGTGTCTTTGCCACTTTTATAGGCCTCCGCGGAAAGGCTTATACGATAATAAGGAAGTAGGGGTGCCAGCTATAGCCCTTTAAGGAAGCTATAAAGGCTCAGCTAGCTGCTTTAAAGGCTATAGACGCCGCCACCCAGTTAGTAGATAATGAGGATAATCTATAGGAGGAATGCGCCGCGATTAAGGTTGACAGCAATAAGGCTAGAGTAGATAAGGTATATCCGGCTAATTAGAGTTAATTTAGGGTACAATTTTGGTGAGTATTACCCCTAACTACTTTCTTACCTTAACACCAAGATCGTGCTAAGACTTACTATTTATAGTATATATTTACGTCGGAGCTCCTGGATTTAAGAGGTGTAAAATAGCTTTAGAGTAGATTTAGGTGTCAAATCCACTCTAATCCAATCCAAAAAGATTACTGGTAAGGACGCTCTAAGCTTGCAGTAGTCTATATAGGTACGGCAATAATCTTCGGTCCTTTACGCATAGAGTAGGGTAGATAACTAGATTAAGGCTCTTTTATAATTTACTTTTACTTCCTTGATATACTTTGCAGGGCGTTAGTAAATAGTAGTTTTATAAGTCTTTTTTAGAAGGGGATTAGAGAGGTATAGATGAGAATAATTGAGAAGAAGCGGGTATAGGAATTATGTAGACCCTAAAAACTAGTTAAGACCCCTTAGCAGAGTGCCGCTAATATAGCACAGCTTAGAATATAAGCAGCTTTTTATTAATAGACAGCTGGATTTTGTTACTAATTAATAGGAGTTCTTTATCTAATAATCCGTATAAAACATAGCGTGATTGATCCAGACTGCTATAGTATATTGTTTTATTAGATATTATTCCCTTTTTAAACCTACTGTAAGTATCTATAGGCCAGCCCACATGCTAGCGTAATTAGTTGGTTAAGCGGGAGATAGGGTCTATTAAGGGAAAAAAATTCTGTAATAAGCCAGACCTAGTGTTAAACGGACAATTAGGAATAAAAACTCTGTAGTATTATAAGAGGCTCTAGAGCCTCACTATATATATTAGGTAGGTGGCAAATAGACTAACAACTACGTCGTCATTTAGTCAGTAATTGGTAATGAAAATAGGTAATAAGATATTTGATAAGATATTTAGTCGTAAATTAAGATACCGTTTTAGCTATAACTCGCATATATTATGGGCGCTCGATATATTAGCGGCTAGAGATTCTAAGTATTTATATTTTATATTCTTCTTTATCTATTAAGTATAAACCGATTAAAAGTATCACTAATAAGCAAATATCGCTATCGCCTTATTTTATAAAAATATAGTTCAGTAAATTACTTAAAGCCTTAGAAAGTTCCTTGGAGTCTTATAAGCAAGTAGCAATTGTGATTTATTAAATTAGCAAGTATTTAACAAACTGCTATTTCCCTACTCTAGCGTTCCCTAGCTAACTTAAAGTAGCTAAATTAAACCATGTTTCTTTTATTTAATGTTATAGAACTTTTATAGGGTTTCCTATCATTCTAATAGGTTAGTAGTAGGTATTAAATAAGGTTTTTTTTACTAACTATTTCTGAGGCAATAAGATGCACCTATTACTACTCCCATTTTCTTAATGCTCCGTTATATCTCGCGTTTAAGCTGTGTAATATCACCCTTGGCACCTAAGATATAGGTTTAGGCACTATGTTAAAATAAAACCTTAACAATAGTCTTATGCCCCCCGAGCACTGCATGGTACAGTGGCGGGTAATACTGTATTCCAGAGGTTACTAGACCGTACTCACTCTATAGAATTTCTTGGTCCATTTTAATTGGGTAGTTAATCTTAGCCCCATTCTAGATAAGAAGAAGGATGATATTTTTATGGCCCATTGCACAAGCTCTACTTAGTGGAGATCCATAGTTGGTCCGCGTGTTAATATTAGCACCTCTATTAATAAGATATTCTGTAATGCTATAATAGCCTTCGTTGTAAGCAATAATTAGTAAGGATACTAAGCTTTATGTGTTAATATCTGCCCCTTTATTAAGAAGGTATCTTACTAGGCTTTCACGACCTTTCTAAACGGTATAGGCAAGTAGACGGCCTATAGTACGACAATATCCATTAATATATGCGCTATAGCGTATAAAAAGCTTCATGACATTATTAGATAAAGAGAGGCAAGCGTTAGCAAAAGGGGTTGACCAAAATATAGGAATATAGGAGTATAGATCCCTAGAACGTAGATTTTAGTAAAGGATATTCTCTTAGTACGGATATAGTACTTAAGCGATACGGAGGTTGTTAATAATAACACGATCTTTAGCTGCCAGTAGCAACTCTATGGGCTTAGTATTGTTGCTATATTTGAGATTTACTACCTCGCTGGGTGTGTCAGCTACTTTAAGTAACAATATCTTTGCTGTAGTATCTGGATAAAGATTCCTCCAAAATAGAGCGAGAGTAGGAGGGCCGTTGAATTAAAAGGTCCTATTAGCGTAGAGGACGTTACGCGCCTTATAGTAAATTTAATGGTAAGTGTATAGGATTATACTATCCATTCCCAATCCTTGCTCTACGGCTATTATTAACTCGCATTGGAATAATAATTAAAATTCCCACTTTATCTTAATGGCCAGTGTTTTGGCGGATTCGCCTAAAAGGAGCTTATATATTTAAATGCGTAGTTCAGGCGGTAGTTTAAGAAAAGGTCTATGCCGCGGCAGAAGGGTTTTTATAGGTTAAGGCTTATAAGACCTTAAGCGTAGGGTTAACGTATTTTGAGTAGGCGTTCTCTAAGACCATTTCTTAATGCTAGAGGGCGATGCTGACGCGTTTTTTAGCGGACCACTGGTTTTGTAGCATATTATAGTTATAGAATTAGTATTAGAATTGGTGAATATTAAAGAGGTCTTAGTTGGTAGGGTAAGTGTTTATAAAAGAGAAAGCGCATAAACTAGATATAATTAACTAAGTGGGGAAGATTATATAAAAAATCTAAGGGACTAAAGAGTGCTAAAATGCTTATCTATATATCTAAACGGCGAAATTCCGCGCCGGAAAATCCTATATGTTAAGGCGAAACGGAGATTTTATTAGGTATGTTAGTTAATTTAAGGACTATCCAATAATAGAATTAACACAGTAGTTAGTGCCAGGGAGCCCCCATCCACTAGGTACTCTAGATGCACTCTACTCTAAGAAAAGACGGCTGCCTTTATAATCCTCCCTATTTTCCCTAAACTGGACTGGTAAGCGGAGTTAGGAAACTGAAATAGCTCCTCCTTGTAATAAGCTGAAGAATATAAAGGTTTCTTATTATAAGTTAGCTTTAACAGCGCCTTATTAAGCCATGTTATAGTCTATATAGACTTTGGTTGTGCTACTAACTATATAAAAGACACCTAACACGTTGACGAAAATAGTACACCCGCTGTTCTATATAATTGCTGCATAGTAGCCGCTCCCCGTAAACTTGGCCACCTCTTTCTATACCCCACCATATTTCTTTATCTATTGGAACCTACTTAATGGCGAAAAAGAAATACGGGGTGTGTTATAGATTACTATTATATAAAAGCTATAAAGGCTACTTGGAAATATATAACCCTAACCAGATAAGACCTTACAAGTGTATATATTCCGGTTGTAAAAGAGGATTTGTAAGACTTAGCAATCTTAAAATTTATCTACTAACTTATAACCCTACCCAAGTGAAACCTTATAAATGCTTATATACTAGGTGTGGGGGAGAGTTTATAAGAAGTATTAATCTTCAAAGGCATAGGCCAGTAAGAATAATTTAACATTAGTTAGAGTATATACTAAGCAATTATAGTGCCATAGCAAGCAGCGCAATTATAAAAAATGCCCGCACTGTAACGAAGAATTTAGTTGGAAAGATTTGTTGCAGAGGTAGAGTTATCTATCGATCTATATACGTAATACTAATATTATTATAGGCATATAAGGCGTGGGTGCCCTACGCTTAAAGAAAAAGTAAAAGCAGTATTAAAGAAACGAAGTTTAAAATCGCCCAAGTTAATAGATGTTGATAAAGAGTATTTTACAGCGGAAAGTGTGTCTGCTATTAATAAGGAGGAATCAGATCTTAAATAAGTAGTTATATTAATAAAGTGGGAAGGTATAGGAAGTACAAAGCGCTTCTTAAAACTATTTAAAGTATTAAGTCTCTACGTAGCAAGAGCTCTAGAGAGGACCTAAATAGGCTTATATAGTTATAATATTAATATGCTTAGCAGTAACAATAAATAAATATATAGATTTTTTATCACTCTATAAATATACTTGGCAGCAAGGGTATAAAAATATATAGATTTTTTATTACACTATAAATGTCCTTGGCAATAAGGGTATCCCTTTAACCGCTAAGTTATGTCTAACGTTATCGATAAGGATCTAGGCCAATTAGAGACTCTTCTATATAGCTACTATTACAGTGTAGCTGTCCGTGCGGCCTTGGCGTTAGACGCCAGCGGTCAAAGGGATAAAAATATATAGATTTTTTATTATACCCTAAATTGGCTTAGTGGTAAGGGTATATAAATAAATAAAAAATTATTATTATTAATTATATTTATTGCCTGATTTGGTTTCTCTTTTAGGTGTAGGCTTCTACCTTCTATATATAGGAAAAAGCCCTAGTAGGGGGAAAACCTAAGTATATTCTTCTAGCTAGTCTTATACGCTCCGCCTTCGCTTAGCACCTGTGCCGTATATTTAAGTGCCTAGACCCTTATTAAGGCGCTTTAACTTTGGCCACAGTTTCTTTGGCTGGAGATATACACAGCTACCTTAGAAATATACCAGACTCCCTTTATTTATTAGTTGTTTTATAACCCATAATCTAATAGCCCTCTATACAGCAGCTTTAGAAAACTAAATGGTACACATCTAATCTTTAAAGTGCGCTGTGCCGAAATAAAGCATATCTGCCTTCCCCTAGCGGTATTGAGTTATATAGTTGCCCTATATATCCACAATTTTATTATTAAGTATAGAGATTGCTGGGTAAAGCCACTAATTGTCTAGCTGTTTGCTAAAGGATAACCTACTAACTAGACTAAAGGCCGATAGGGCTATTAGTAAGCGCTATAGGTGTCTTCCGCCTCTAAGACTTTAAAACTAAAGGCTATTAGGTATTGACTGCCTGGAGTAAGTCTTTAGAGCCAATATAGAGTCTTAATTAATAGAACTGTTCCTTTTCTATTTCCGCTAAATAGGAAATACGCTCGAGTAAGTCTTCCTTAGTATATAAGCGTTTGGCACTATAGACCTAGCTAACCTTAAGGCTATCCTATCCACTAACTTTAAAGGTCTGTATAAAGTCTTAAAATTATCTCTCGCCTACCCACTGCTAATTTCATTTAGACTAGGGTATAGGAGCGCGGCGACAGATTATATTCCCTATATTTAAGGATAGTATCTTCACTTAGGAAGGCATATCGTGGAAGCGTTTACGAGAATTACTAAAGCCGCAGTTTTATTATAAGCAGTATAATAACCTAGAAGTATTCCGGAAAGCTATTAATAACCTTATCGATATTATCTCTTAAGAAGACAGCGTTGTTAACTTATAACCTCTGTTCTTCCGTTTGGCCCTAGATGTAACAACTAAGTTTCTTTTTAAAGAGTTAGTAAAAAGCCTAAAAGCTCCGGAATTAACTAGGGAGCGGATATTTACTAATGCCTTTAATATAGCACAGGCGTATGTCGTAAAGAGGTTTCGGCTCCTAGATCTCTACTGGCTTATTAGAGGAAAAAAGTTCCAGGACGCTTATAATAAAGTCTATCATTTTATAGACTAGATTATAGATCGCAACCTCTTACAAGATATATAAGAGGATAAGGGGTAAAAATATATCTTTTTAGACTCCCTTGCCCAGAATACCCCTAACCGCATAGTATTAAGGGGTTAGATAATTAACATTCTAACTATAAGAAGAGATACTACGGCCTACCTTCTCTTGTAGATATTGTGAGTGTACTCCTAATACGGTATAGTGCTTCGCCTTTTCTATTCCTAATCTTTTGCACAGCTTCCTCCTTGTCCGATATCCAAATGTTCTTACTAAACTGAGAGCAGAAATAGCTGCTACGTGCAACGGCAGTGTAGAGTTATGCCGCATAGACCTCTGGAACATAGAATATCTTCAGAATATCTTAAAAGAGAGTAAGTTCCCTAATTGTTGATCCACAGAATGTCACTAAAGAACGCAGCTCTTTGACTCTATCCTTCCATTTCTATAAACACCCGCATAGCTCTAAGAACCATTGTGTTACCTATAGGCGGCGGCCTTAATAGAACTTCTCCCGTTCTGATTCCTAAGGGAACGACTATAGTATATAGTGTCTATATAATGCACAGACGACCCGACCTTTACGGGATAGACGCTAAGCTTTATCGTCCTAAAAGATAGGATAAAGATATGCCTCTGAACCATAACAAAACCGACGCGAAATGGGGTTATCTACTATATAATAGTAGTCTAAGGATATGTCTAGGAAGTAAGCGCCCTTTACTGTTAGTCAAGCTAGGATCACTTCTTAATATTAATTTATACTTTCTTTTGCAGCTAATTTTGCGCTCACAGAAGCCGCCTACGCAGTTATGCGGATTATTTAGAGATTCTAGACGATCAAGTTACCTAATAGTGCGGTTATAGAATTGACAGGAGTGGAACAGTAGACAATAACTTTAGTTATATCTACTATGGAAGGCTGTAAAGTAGAGTTACGATAGTGCATAATAGATACTGTACTATAACTGTTTAAGGCTAGCAGGATGGGGATTAATTCACAGTATTATATAATTAAATTTTACATATATATAAGATAAGAATAGAGATAACTAGTGGTATATAAGTTGAAAGCTTTTATAAATATGCACGTTCCTGCTATGTTATTAAACGGACGATTAGGAATAAGAACTCTGTAGTATTATAAAAGGCTCTAGAGCCTTACTATATACACTAGATAAGTTAAAAGACAACTAAGATAAAGTACGTAAATACGATCTAGGTCGACAGATAGTAGTACAATAGTAGTAAGAAAGTCCGTTTAGGTCGACATATGTAGTAGCGTTATAGTAACAATTTGTCTATATTAGAATTTACGTCAGAAGCTCAGACTAAGAAATCGATTGCGGATATAGAAATATCCGCACCGTCCACTAAGCTGATTTAGGACGGTAATTGTTTTCTTAGTCTAAGAGACTTTGGCGAGATTTATAGGAAAACCTAAACACCGTTTATATAAGAAGACCTTATTAACTTTAACAAAATTGATCTACCCTCCTATAACACCTGTCGACATAAAAATCATACCAAATTATAGAGAAAAGCCTTTTCTATAAGTTATGAGATCTTCAACTTCTATACGCGCGCGACGTTAAGAGGAATTTGTCGCCGAAGAGGCCCTAATTCTACCTCTGCACCGCCGAGCCGCTTAGTAAACACCAACGCTGAACGCTTACGCCCACGCCTACGCCTACGCCCACGCCTACGCCCACGCCCACACCGCTAGCCCTCTGTGTAGAGCTGTGGAGCTTTATGAGAGCTCTATAAAACAAAGCTTAGGGGGAGGCCTGTACGGAGCTCTGTATGGAGCTCTATCAAAGCTCTGTAAAAGCTCTGTAAAAGCTCTAAACACCCCTTTTCCTTCTCTTAGCTTAGTATCTTTGTAATACAGCATTTGTTTAAGCTTCACCTTAGAGGCATTTGTTCGAGCTATAACACTACCTCTAATAACCTTCTCCTTTTTCTTCTTCTTCTCCTTAGCTTAGTATATTAGTGCAAGGGATAGTAATCCACAAGCTTTACCTTGGAGGCGTTTATACGAGCCATTATAGGCGCTAGATTATATTTCAAAACTTAAATTAAAACAGTTAGAGTTTTGTACTAATTATAAATAACTATTATATATATATATTATTTTTATTTTTAGTTTTTTAAAAAGCTTTAAAGCTAAGTGTTTACAAGCTTTTTTTTATTTAAAAAAGAACCAATTCCATTCTCTACTTTTTATATTTTTAAGATGTCATATTCTAGTGCTATTACAAAAGTTACATTAACTAAATCGCCTCTTAACATAAATACGCCAAATATAGATACCAGCCCTATTCGAAATTAACTTCTCGAAATAGGAAAAAATATACAAAAGATAGAAAAAGATAATATCCAGCGCGCGGAAGACTACCTTAGTATAGAACGCCGTATCTTTAATCTAGAACTAGAAAAGGAAATAAGACTTTCTATTAGTAAGCAGGATAATCTAGGGCAGTAGGTTAGGTCTATAAGAGCGAAGTTTAAAAGGGATTATATTAAAGTTCTAGATTTAGTAGAGAAGCTTAAAAAGAAGGTTGCTAAGCTTTAAAGCGAGAGAGAAAAGCGTTACAAATATCTTACCTATTGCATCGAGTTTATTCTTAAAGGGAAGATAACACAAGTGCGTTAGTTAATAAATCATATTCGTCTAAGCACTTAAGAAGAATAGGATAGAAGGTAGTTAATATAAAACCCCTATACTAGTTATATATAAGCTCTAGACAGAGCCTTATAGTATATAGGGGGAAGACCTCCTTAGGCCCTTTAACCCCCTAGGCATACCGCGTACTCCATTTACGCAGAGCTCCGTGTATGGTTTGCCCTAGAGCTTCGTCCATAAAGCTCCTCACTAAGCTACTTACAAAATTCTCTACCTCTACGCAGGTATAGAGCATGCAATTATTACTCCTCCGCCACCCTAGCTTGCAGAGTTCTATAAAGTAGATGCATTGCATACAGGCAAAGTCCTTTAAAAAAATTATAAATCGGATTCTAGCTAGTTAAATGCAGGAAGATCCTCTGTTCTGTATATAAGAATTACAAGAATTTAAAATCTAAAGAGTTGGTTTAGTGCGAGATAAAGAGCTAAATTTTTCCATTAGTTCCCTCCTCCTAAATCTAACTTTATATAGTAAAAACTAGTCTACAAATTATATAGAAGGGCTGCTATCAAAGAAATACTTTAACTTTATACTCCCAATCCTTAGTATGTCTAGTAAAACTTCCACTTACTCTCTCTCTTAAGCCATAATATTTGGACGGGCTAAGAACTACTGCCTACAGAACCTTAAACTTATATAGGAACTCAAGACGGATAGTTTTATAGATAGTAGTTTTATTATAACAGATATAGTCACGAAGAATCCTTATATAGCGTAGGCCATCTAAGCATAGGACTCTATACTGGGCATCGCAATAGTAACAATAACGTAGATATTTCTCGAAGTACTAAGCTATCCGGTAATCTTCATCCTATAGATTTGCTAGGCGACAAATTGATATAACTAAAGACGTTAGGAAATAGACTATTTAATAGTAATTACTTTTCATGGCTACTACAAAAACTTATATTCTATATCTTTTAATGGAAGAGGTAGGACTAGTTATAGACGACCGCATATAACCAAATTAGAACCTTCTAAATATAATTTTAGGATTTAAAATACTCTAAAAAATCCTAAATAGTAGCCTCTCTTTAGTAAATAAACTAAAGTAAAGCTATTCCAATTGCGTTTCTAATTAGGTCTTTATAAATAGGACACAGTATAGAAAACGCACGGAAAATAAGTAATTAGAAGGCTAATTAGAATACAAATAGGCTAAAAGAGCTGAAACCTATTAAACCTAAGGACTGGAGATATTAGACAAGGTCACGGGAAGATATATTAAGTAGACTAAGTGCGAGCACCCTTTCCTAAACAGTTACTCTTTAGTAACTACTCCTTTTTAAGAATTCCTTATCCCTTTATTCAAAGCGAAAGAGCATTTGGACGCTTACTATTACGACATATAGATTAAGCCTTTGAAGCCTCCATACAACCACCCACAAAGCTTTACCCCTAATATAACCACCTCTTTCCTTACCTCTCCTTCTTCACGTCATATCCTATGCGTATAATATATTTCTAGCCTACAGTAACTCTGCGTTCTTATAATTAATATTAGCTAAATCCTAATAAGACGACTAGGGCCGAGAGTACCTCCCTAAATCTACTAGTACCTATTAAAAACAGCTTCTAGTTCCTCGATCTTATCTATTAGACATAAATTTTAATCAAATATACAAGAAAGTAGCGTATGTGGCTACGGGATGCGCTGGTATAGGACTAGAAATACTTTTTTTTCTAGTTATTTCTAGTAAAGAAAAAATAACTAAAGGAGTTCTTACTTTATATGTTAGTAAAACAAAGTCTAATAAGTAATTTTACTAATTCTAGCCTTTAGTTTTTACCTTCAGAGTATAAGTCTAAAAGTCCAAAGAATATAACAATTGGAATAAGATACTTTTGTACAAGTTATATAAATGCTATATATTGTAATCCACTTCCTATTCAAATTTCTTCACTATTAAATAGCTTATCAACCTCTTATCCTATAAACCAGCTTATTTCTTTAGATAACGCTTTAGCTGTACTTCTTTATAAAACAGCTGCAGGTTGCTTAATTATTAGTACTATACTCGCATTTTTCTTATGGTGTATTTTAGCACTCTTACTTTCTATTTCACGATACGGTATTAATCTATAGAATCCATTTCTTATTCCTATATATATTGCATATGGAAGTGTTTTTTGTATAATTTCTATATTTCCTTACTGTTTCATTTTAAAACCAATATACTCTACTACTTACTTATTACAACCTAATATTAAAGTAGAAAAGGGAGATATAGAGGTATTTTATATAGGGGTATCTTGTCTTAGTTTTTGTATGGTACTATTCGCAAGCATTACTCTATTATTAAGTAGGTAGTATAGGTAGATGTCTATAGATCGCCTTAAATAGCTCTCCTTTCCTTTCTCTAGCTTTGGATACCGTGCTTATACCTCAATTAACTAAGTCGCTAACACACTAGACGAGATCTCAGCCAATAGAAGTTCTATTTAATTAGGCCATACAACAATTTCCTTTCCTTAAGAACCCCTTGTCCACTTATACTGTGTTACTCTCTCTTAGGCTAACAGCTACTTCGGCTTAAAAATATATTGCCCAGAATCTAATGTTATAAGCAGAATCCTAGGCTCGCTATTATTGTTATATAGTGTTAAGCACTAGCTAAGCGAGTTAAACTCCTTCTCTTTTCTAGTGTTATAGTTCCTTGAAGTTAAACTCATTAATACTCATTTATTCTTCCAATAGAATAACCTGTAAAACAGTTAAGAAGTATATAATTTAAATTAATTTTGCTTCATTAGAATATAAAAAAATAAAATTTATAATAAGCAATTAAATATACTTTAAAGTATTAGAACTTTCTTTATATATATTTTAATAAATATACTGGCTATTAAAATTATAAATAGTAGACTTAGGTTTTATAAATAGTAGA